>Ga0315336_1000642_pt1 | contig 88782 bp, 81 predicted proteins | sample ASW5metaG_FD_204512 | JGI IMG/M metagenome (GOLD analysis project Ga0315336, IMG submission 204512) | Ammonia-oxidizing marine archaeal communities from Monterey Bay, California, United States - ASW #5 | ecosystem: Environmental > Aquatic > Marine > Intertidal zone | place: USA: California...
CCAGTCTCCACCAAATTCTATAGGTTCTCAGCGTGACCCTGTTCGAGAAAACCCCCATTTTACGGGCCTTCCAACACGTCGACTCCAAAGATCCATATCATGCAATCTCTAACCAACTGATTCTGTTTTACTTATAGCCGGACACTAGTGGCTTGCCCCATTTCGTTGACGGCAACGCTTTTCCCATCGCCTGGGCCGAGAAACGTTGAATAAGCCAACGCGTTGCCCTCAGTATTTAGTTTCGTCACAAACGTGGCAGAGGCATAAGGGATGGATGTTGAGAAGCTCCCCGGAGTGACTGGAAAGTTGCTTGAATTGGTCCTCCCTGTGACATACGTGTTTCCTTCCACATCGAGAGCAAGGCCCCTAAGCTCGTCCCAGGTTGAGCCTCCGATGAATGTTGAATACACGAGGTCGCTACCAGAAAAGTTCAGCTTCGCAATAAAACCGTTGGCTTGCCCGTTCGTATCGTTGAACGTTTCGTCAAAGGCGCCTGGGATCGTGGGGAAGTCGGGTGAAAGTGTGCTATGGCTGACGTAGGCGTTCCCGACACTATCGACGGCGATAGAGCCACGGAAGTCGCTGTTGGAGCCCGACATCGGCCCCTCACTGAAACTGCCTCCAAGATACGTGGAGTAGTCAACGGATCTTCCTGTAGGGTCGAACTTGGTGATGAAACAATCTCTTTCACCGTTGTACGTTGTGTCGAATGCGCCTGCGCTAGTTGGAAAGTCGGACGAAAAAGTCGCACCCAGCACGTATACGTTTCCAAAGCGGTCAAGAGCCACTCCGTAGCCCCGTTCAAATGAGCTGCCGCCGAGGAGAGTCGAGAACACAAGATCGTTCCCCGCAGCGTTCAGCTTCGTTACGAAGGCGTCGCCCCCTTCTACAGGACCCGGGTCGTATGCATTCGTCGTCGTTGGGAATCCGACCACGGTGGAGCTGGCACGGCCGGTAACGTGGAGTACACCAGAACAGGATCAACCGTCAGAACTTGAGTCGGATCGATACGAGTCGAGTTCCAGAGAAACCACGCCGTTATCGCTTAGTTGGTATCGAGCCGCTACGTTTACGATCTCGCCATCGACCTCCTGATACACGACGGGCGCGCGCATCGCCAACACCCGTTCAATGTCGGGAAAGCTGAGGTCGCCGCTCGCATTGACAACCGGTTGTCCTGCGCCACTGAACGCAATGGCGATGTGGCTCGGGTCGGCTCCGGGCTCGACCACGAAGTCATACTCCAGGTTTCGGCCGGCCCCGTAGTAAACGACATTAACTCCAGGGTAGACATCATGATCAGTCACACAGCGATAGTGCGGAATATCCGTGCGCCATTCGTCGGGGTCGGTTCCGATGAAATAGTTGCTGATTCCGCCCGTCGGTTCACGTCCCTCAAAGGTCGTCTCATCATTCGACCCAACGAACTGCATCCGCACGGCCCGGAACGGGGTTGGCGGTTCCGTGGAGCCTTGCTCAGCCGTCGGTGGGCCGCCTACCGTTGCGTAGTCCTGTCGGTCAAGTGTGTTGTCGGAATCGGTCGAACCGCGTGCTGCCCCCCTGATCACCGCTGTTACGGCGTCTGGCCCGAGAAACAGTGTGTATCCTGAACCCCGCGCCAGAAACTAAACGCGGGAATCCGTTTGACCCCGATTGGGCTCAAAAACGATCGGCAGGCGTTGTTCGGAGAAGCCCTGCGCGCCATTCCCCACCGGACAGGACCCTTTGAGGGCACGCCCAGAGGTCGGCTTGTCGGCGACAGGTGATTCTGCAGTCGCCGCGAAACCCCATCCGTACGAACAGAGACTGACGAGAATCCCAATCGCAAGTTTCGAGAGTTGACACCGGAAACCCACGTCACTCCTCCCCGGTGTCGGGCAACGTCGAGGGGACCCTGGGGAAGTCGTGACAGGTTTCTCACCCGGCGCATGGACAAGAAGAAGTCTTCTTTGGCCGCTCATTCGCTGAACCATAGACCAGCGGTGGACGTGGACAGTCGCTGGAGGGGAGCTATTGCTTCGAGGAGCAACAAGCAGACCAACTGTCCGAGATCTAGGTGGAAACCGCTACGAGTCCCCATATTAGCAAGTCAGTTCATGACGGAGTCAGGAAAGACCAAGAGCATTTTGTAAAATCCTACGCATTTTGCTAAACAGAAGACTCATCGATCGTGGGCCCGATGTAAGGACACGGCACTGCCTGGTTGTCGCAATCGATCAGAGCTCTCGCGGGAGGGAGCCCTTCGCGATCACGCCCATTTCCAACTTTTTTGCCAAATGCCTTCAACGACTTAGCTCCGAAGCACCCCGAAACCCTTGGCGTCGCATGCTACCGTCGAACCAGGCCGGTAAGAATTGCTCACCGTACCAACCTGACCGCGCCTGGCCAGGACAGTTCGTGTTGCTCTACGCTCGTGAGGAGTCCGCCGCGAGCCCATTGCCCGCCCGATGTTGACGCAGAATCGACATGGGGGAGTGTCGATCCGAAGCTGCGGGACACCTGCATCTTCATCGTCACATCGGACGGCAATGAGGTTCGCGCAACCGCCACCCTCCGCTTCTGTTGAGCTGGCGTCACTGAGGTCGACAACAGCAGGAGCAAACTGAGGCGCCTCAGCTCTTTTATTTCTTTGGAACACAAGCCTTGAGCCTGCGATCCACCCACACACCGGAAATCGGTCTCCATCTTTCTCCGAAGGTGACTCACAGGAAACCGAACTCTACCCGGATTTTACCCGCATGACAGAATCCGCCATTTTCCACCGAACAGCCCCGAAATCGCCAAACAAACCCAATTTCAGGCAACCCATCCTAGGCGAGCTTAGCGGTCATTGGCGCCTTTGCGAGAAACGCCCTTCCAAAGGCAGTCCGTCCGCGCGGCGATGAGCCGCCTAAGGGGCCTCGCCGATAGTCAGCGAGTGCGCCTCATAAGCGCCTAGTTGGCCACGTTCTGGAGACGACCTTCCAGGAAGGCGATGACGTTCTCAACCACACCCACGTTCAACAGCTCGACACCCTCCACCGTCATGTCCGCACAGTGGGGCGTCAGGATGACCTGCTCACAAGCGAACAAGGGATGATCGGGCGGCGGCGGTTCCTGTTCATAGACGTCCACGGCCGCGCCCCCCAGGTGGCCCGAGTTCAATGCCTCGACCAGCGCCGGGGTATCGACGACGGCTCCGCGCGCTCCGTTCACCAGCAGCGCGCCCGGCTTCATCAAGCCCAGTTCACGCTCGCCGATCAGCCCGCGCGTTTTGTCCGACACGGCGACGTGCAGGCTCACAACGTCGGACGTCTTGAGCAACTCGTCCATCTCAACGTATTGCACACCCAGCTTTTCCGCCCGCTCTTGTGACGGATTGAACGTCCAAGCAACCACATTCATGCCGACCGCGCGGGCCAGCCGCACCATCTCGGCTCCAATGTTTCCCGTTCCAATGACGCCCAGGGTCTTGCCCTGAAGCATGACGTTGTTCATGCGAGGCCACTTCCCCGCCCTCATCTGCTCAGTTAGAAACGCGGTTCGCTTCGCCAACCCGAACATCATTCCGAAAACATGCTCGGCGACAACGGGAGCCGTACGGCCCGGCAGATTGCAAACATCGATGCCGAGCGCCCGCGCCGCTTTCAGGTCGATCATGTCGGTCCCAATCGAGCACAGCGAAATGATCTTGAGGTCCGGCAACTGACGAAGCTCCTCTTCGCCCCATTTCACCGAGCCGCGAGTGTTCATAATGACCGTGGCCCCCTCGGCTCTCTTCACTTTCTCCTCCGAGGTCGCTGGGCGATCCTTACAAATCGTGAGGTCGCCGTAGGGTTCGAGCTTGGCCAATTCCGGGGACCCTTGGATCTGGACAGGGTCGTCACCGGGAACGACAATCTTGACTCGAGCTTCAAATGCCATGTTGCAGTCTCCTCGTGTGCCTTGCGCGCGGCAGAGCGCGGATTCATTAGGGTACTGGAAAGAGCCGTAGGCTTGCCGGGAAAACGGCACCCTCAGATCCTGCGCACGGCACTACAGCCGGGATTTACTCTCGTGCAAATAATCCAGATCTCGATAAGATTTGTGAATGGTGTTCGCAGCCTTCTCAAGGCTTAGTTCAGCCCTCGGTTGGTGGGACCGGCCGTATGGCGACCCGAACGTAGTCCGGGCATTTCAGTCGGAACAACTACGGCGGCTTGTCACACACGCCGCCCGCAACATTCCCTACTACCAGCGATTGTTCCGCGAAGCCGGCTTGCAGCCGGATGACATCACGGAAGTCAGTGACCTCGCACGCACTCCCGTCAGTTCGAAGCGGGCGCTCCTTGAAACCCCCATCGAAGAGCAGATCACGCCCGGAACCGACCTAGCCTCCTGTCTTGTTAGGAACTCGGCCGGTTCTACCGGCGAACCGTCCGTCATCGTCCGCAGCCACGCCGAGCAGAGCATACTCCGCCTCTATGCACTTCGAGCCGCGCTTCAAGCAGGCACGGAACCGTGGGAACGCAGGGTCTTCATTCGCACGGACAAGTCCCCGGGAGTGTGGTTTCAGCGCCTAGGACTTTTTCCGCTCTACGATGTAGAGAGTCGGCAAGAAGTATCCGCAATCCTCGCTGACCTGCGTCGAATCAGACCGGACGTCCTCTATTCTTTTCCTCACTTGCTTGTGCGGCTGGCACAAGAATACACTGCGGGCGGCAAACGCGGCCTACGAGTTCGCCGCGTCGTAGCCAGCGGCGAGACGTTTACCGCCGAAGAAAAAGCCATTGTCCGCGATGCGTTTGGATGTCCGGTCTACGGACGCCTACGGCCTCCATCAATGCGAACTGGCTGCCTGGGAATGCCCTTACTACGGCCTCTACCATCTATGTGAAGACGGCGTGATCGTCGAAGTTCTCGTCGGCGACCGGCCCGCCCTGCCGGGTGAAGAAGGTAGAGCCGTCATCACCCCGCTCCACTCGTTCACCGCACCCTTACTCAGGTTCGAAACGGGAGACTTGGTACGGCTTCCCGAGGAACCCCGCCCGTGTCGTATTCGCTTTCGGCAGATCGAAAGCATCGTCGGACGCCAGAGAAACTTTCTGCCCATGCCCGATGGCTCATTGTTTCCACCCCTGGTGCTGACGACGGCCATGCGCAAAGTCGATGGCCTGGAATGGTTTCAAGTCCGGCAGGCAGCGCTCGATCGGATTATCGTCTTGTTCGAGCCCCTTAGGGACGATGACGGCGATCTCGCCGATGGGATACTGCAAACGCTGAGACCGCTCGTGCCGCCGGACGTCCGACTCGACGCACGCAGAACCAACTCTTTCGAATTCACGCCCGGAGGCAAACTCAAAATGATACGACCGTTCAAGCCGGTCGAGAACGAGCACAGAGCGGCAAACAACCTAGCGGTGCCCGTCGTTAGCAGGAGCTAGCTCAGCGGAACCCACCGCAGACAAACCGGCCGCGGCACATCAAGCACCTGCCCGGTCGGCGTCAGCCTCCCTGTTGCTTCATCAACAGCGAACGTGACCACCGTGTTCGAATTCTGGTTCTCCGCGAACAAATACTTGCCGGAAGGGTCGAGATTGAAGTTGCGGGGTGCCTTTCCTTGTGTCGAGGTCTGTTCGACCGTGGTCAGTTTTCCGGTGGCCTGATCGATAGAGAAGACAGCGATCGAATCGTGTCCTCGGTTCGAGCCATACAGGAACTTGCCGGATGGATGCGCCCGCACTTCGGCGGTATGAGTGGTTTCCGAGTATCCTTCGGGCAGCGTGGAAATCATCTGAATCTCTTCCATCGCACCGGCCGCCGCATCCCAGGTGAACGCGGTGACCGTATTGCCCATCTCGTTGATGGCATAGCAAAACTTACCCGACGGGTGGAACGTGAAGTGGCGCGGTCCACCACCGGGCTTGACCTTCCCTGAAGGCGGATCATTCGGCTCGATCTTGCCGGTGGCCGGGTCAGCTTTGTAAACGTACAGCTGGTCCGTTCCCAGATCGGCGGTAATCACAAAGCGATTGTCGGGCGAGAAATTGACCGAGTGTCCATGCGGCCCCTTCTGCCGGCGCTCGTCGACGCTCGACCCTTCGTGCTGAATCAGGGTGACCGCTTCGCTCAGCGTGCCGTCGGCGTTTACTTGGAAGGAAGTGGTACTGCCGGAACCATAGTTGGCGACCGCCAGCATCTTGCCCGTCGCATCGACATTGAGATGGCAGGGCCCGGCCCCCACGGAGGCGACCTGGTTCAACAACGTCAGCTTACCTGTCTCATGGTCAATCGCGAACGCACTCACCGCGCCTTCGCCTCCGCCGGCTTCCGTCACGGCATACAGGTACTTGTTGTTCGGGTGAATGGCTATAAACGACGGATTGGTGATTTCCGCGGCCAAGCCGATCTCTGTCATCTTCCCTGAGCCGGTATCAAAGCGATAGGCGTAAATGCCTTTGCCTGCGTCGTCCCCTTTCGTGTAGGTCCCGAAGTAGGCGAGATACTGCTGCCCCGAGGCGCTCTCTGTTTCTTCAACCGCTTCCGGTTCAGAGGCTCCGCCACAACCGAGGGCGAAGATGGCGAGTAGCGCGAGGGCGACGTGCAAGATGGGCTTGGTCATGATGATTATATAAAGCGTAGTAGCCACCGGAATGCAAGCGGCCGGCCCGGGCATACCCTGCCCAGTCAAACGCCCACAGCATCGGTCATAGCTGCTCGTCTTATCGGATAATCCCCTATGTTTATCTCAGGGCCAGCCGCAAGCTCGGCCAAGACGCCCCCGATCCGGCGGCGCGTGATGCAGGCGTATGATCGGTATTGATGATAGTCCGCGATGACGATCATGCGTACCGGGCGGAATCGATCGGCGCGCGTCTTGACATCGGGAGGAGGCAGAGCGGGGGGACGGCGGCCGTTTGTCGGATCCCTCTCTACACCAGGCACCATGGGAACGGATAGCGGAGAGAAAAGGATCTTGTTGGTCGAAGAACATCCGATCGTACGACTGGGGTTTATCCAACTCATTCAGCAGGAAAGCCACCTGAAGGTGTGCGGCGAGGCGGAGACGAGTACCGAGGCCCTTGAGATCATCGACCGCGAATCGCCGGACTTGGTCATCGTCGACTTAGGCCTAAAGAAGAGCAGCGGTCTCGACCTGATTAAGGTCGTATAGGGGCTGCACCCCGAACTCCCCCTCCTGGCCGTTTCCCTTCACGACGAAACTCTCTACGCACAGCGAGTCCTCAAAGCCGGTGCGCGCGGCTACGTCATGAAACACGAAGCGCCGGACCGCTTGCTCGTTGCGATTGAGCATGTCTTGGCCGGCTAGATCTACGTAAGCGAACAGATGGCTTCACGGCTGCTGAACTGGTGTGCGCGGCGCTCGGCCGGAAGGTTCGCCGCTCGAGCGTCTCAGCGACCGCGAACTGGAAGTCTTCCACTTCCTCGGTCAGGGATCCAGCACGCGTGAAATCGCCCAAGCGCTTCATCTGAGTGTCAAGACCATCGAAACCCACCGCGCCCACATCATGGACAAGCTCAATCTCGGCAACGCCACCGAGCTGCTTCGTTATGTGGTACACAGCTTGGAGCAACCGCAAGAGAGCTAACAAGCAACCCCCATTCTCAACGCCGACACATTCCCAAAACAGCAACCATCCATCGAGCCGAACCGCGCGGGCAACGAACGGCGCGAACTACCCCAGCATCTCAGACCCGAAGTTAACAACCTGAAGAATGGTGGTCTCAATGGGTCGACGCAACACCCTTCCTAGAAGGAAAGGCGAAGTGTAAGCCTAAGAAACAAAGAGGCTAACGGTGTGGATGCCGCGCTCCCCTCTAAACCCTGTTGAAGGACAAGGAGTTAGGCGGTTGCGGTTGGAGTTTCGGCTGATGCGTAAGCCACTCGTCCCTCTCAGCGGTCGGACACTCCAGCCAAACGACTTAACGCGAGTGTTGCATCGACCGGTTGAGCTCGCAATCCATCCCCGTGGGAAGGCCCGTTCGTGACCGCATAACCTGCCGGACTCGATCGAGGCAGGAAACGACGGCTAACTCGAAAAGGGCCCGATCGGCGTTTCAACGAATTCAGCACCGGACTCGATGCATCACAATCGTAGCTCGGCTACCCTATCTTTGTTGGGACGGCCAAGGGACATGCTGTTGAAATTCGCTTTGCGAGGGAATCGATCATGATCAAGTACTTTGTGACCATTCTGCTGATCGGAGTCGCCCCGTGCTTCGCCGATGTTCGACTGCCGAAGATTCTCAACTCCCACATGGTATTGCAGCAAAACAGCGAGGTGAAGATCTGGGGCTGGGCCGACGTGGGTGAGGACGTTCTCGTCCAAGGGGATTGGCTGAGCGCGCCGATCGGGATCAAGGCGAACGCGGAGGGCGAGTGGCAGGTACAAGTGAAGACAGGCAACGCCGGAGGGCCACATGAGCTGACGATTTCCGCCACGAACCGGATTCATCTGACGGACATTCTTTTTGGTGAGGTCTGGATTTGGTCCGGGCAGTCCAACATGGAGATGCCGCTCGTCAAAGTGTCCGGCGCGTACACGGGCGTCAAGGATGCGGAGCAGGAAGTGGCAGCCGCCGAGCATCCAGAGATCCGCTTGTTCCAAGCGGGGAACTTCAGTAGCAGAGAACCGCTCGATGATGTGGAATTGGGCATAGAAATGTATGGTGTTCCGCCCGCGGACTGCCAGTGGCACGCCTGCTCGCCCAAGACCATACCCACCTTCTCGTCGACCGCTTACTTTTTTGCCCGAGAACTGCACCGGAAACTCAAGACCCCCATCGGCGTGATCGATGCCTCCTGGGGTGGCACGTCGGCGGAGACTTGGACGCCGGCGTCAGGGTTAAAGGCACTTGGATACAAAGACGAGCTTGACCAAGCCGTCAAGCTTCCGCAAAAGGCGAATGAGAAGATCCCGTCACGACTCTACAACGGAATGATCCACCCTTTGCGCAACTTCAGAATCCGGGGTGTTGTCTGGTATCAAGGAGAAGGCAACGCGCGACGCACCGACCGATACCAGAAGCTTTTCTCCACGATGATCAGAGGGTGGCGTCAAGCCTTCGGCTACGAGTTTCCGTTCTACTTCGCGCAGATTTCACCCTTCCGATACCGCGATCTAAACGCTGCGTACCTGCGCGAGGCGCAGATGCAGGCCCTCTCGCTGCCGCATACGGGAATGGCGGTGACCATGGATATCGGCAACCTTAGCGATATTCATCCCAAGAATAAGCAGGAAGTGTGACGACGCCTTGCTTTGTGGGCCCTGGCCAAGCAGTACGGCAAGGACATCGCGTATTCGGGTCCGCTGTACAAGACGAAAACGGTCGAAAACGGGAAGATCCGTCTGAAGTTTGATCATGCCGCCGGAGGCCTAGCGACGCGCGACGGCAAAGCGCCGAGCGATCTTGAGATCGCCGGCTGCGACAAAGTCTTTCACCCGGCGACCGCGATGATCGAGGGTGATGAATTAGTCGTCGTATCGGAGAAAGTAGCTGCGCCGAGGGAGGTCCGGTACGCGTTCACGACCGAGGCAACACCGAACCTGATGAACAAAGCCGGACTGCCGGCCAGTTCCTTCCGTGCCGACAGTTGGTAATCACGGCTCGTCTGTCTCCGGATCGAAGACTGCCGTGTCGGCATCCGTTGATCCAGCGGCTGGATCGCCTGGATCAAGCGTTCGCCGTTACTCAGGATCTAGGGACCGGTGGACACACGGACGCCTCAGAAAGAAGACTTCTCCTGCCGCCTGCGCACGCTAGAATATTGTGCGCAAGCGTCACCGTTGCAGGAGGTATCGGGCAACGATTTCGCATTGAGGAAGCAGCCGGCGGAGCCGCTGGGACCCAGTTGCCTAGCGAACTCAAATCGAGTCCCATCAGAGGTCTACCGAGACCCTGGGCCGAGAGCGAGTGACATCGGTTGCGAGTTCAACCGGTCTCCTGGTGGTAGAATCGGCCCATCTTGATAGGGGCCACGCTCAGCCACTACAAGATCCTCGAGAAACTGGGCGAGGGCGGCAAGGGCGTCGTCTACAAGGCCGGGGCTATCAAGCTGAAACTCAGATCCCCGCATGCAACAGTCGAGTCCTTATGATGCTGTCCAGACTGAGGCTTCTCACTCTTCACTGTCTGAATCGCTGCCGCGGAGCCGTATTGGGTCTCGCTCTAGCGTCCGGAGTCTTAGCGCAACCTGCGCCAGAGCTTGACTTGGCGAAGGCGCCATTGCTGTTTGAGCGCAATCAAGGACAGGTCGAGCCGGAGGTCCGCTACCTTGCGCTAGGTCTTAGCGAAACGGTTTGGACGACCGGCAGTGAGATCGTGTTCGGCCACGAGTCCGGGTCGATCTCGATGCGACTGGTTGGGGCGGAGGGCCTTCGATTCGAGGCTCTCAAACCCCACCGGCATCGCCTTGACGCTCTACGGAACCGCCGACGGAGCGCTGGAGTATGACTTCGCCGTTGGGCCTGGCGCAAATGCGGATTCCATTCGCCTCGGTTTCGGGGGTATCGAATCGGTCAGGATCGGGGAGCGTGGCGATCTGTTGCTCGACGGCCTCGGGGGGGGCTTCGAGTACACCGCGCGCCGATCGCCTTTCAGCTTGCGGACAATCGCCGGACACGGGTCGAAGCTGCTTTCAAGATCGAGGATTACTGACAAGTCGGGTTCGCATTGGGACGATACGACCACTCGCGAGAACTCATTATCGACCCGCAGACAACGAGTGTCGTCAGCCGCGGCGGCACGTCATCGGACGAGGGGCTGGCCGTGGAGGCCTACCGGCCGCTGGGGCCGGGCGGCGAGTCCATACATCTGCTCGTGGCTGGATCGGCCTCGATGGGTTTTCCCGGCACGTCGTTGACTGGCGGGGACCGCGCGGCTGTGATTCTCGCATACGAGGTTGGCGGCGATCCAAAGCAGGGATGGCCCGATCCCCACAATACGATTGTCGTGAATGGAAACGGTATCGACCGCTTCAACGCTCTTGCCGTGCGGCCGCCACCGAGCTGCACCGGAGAGGCGGACTGTCCCACGGACCTTATCAGTAGCTTTGACTTTTTCGGCGGCGGAATAACGGGCTCGACCAATGCGCCGATTGAGGGAGGCTTCAACGACGACGACCCGCCCAACTCCAACCGGACTTCTGGAGGAAGGGACGGAATGACCTTCTGTTGGGTCCTAGACGGAAACACCGTAAAGCTGGTCTTCGGAGGCTACGTCGGACCTCTCGATGGCGGCTGCACCGAACGTGACGGCGATGTGCTGATCTTGCCCGATGACCTGTTGGTGGTGTCGTTCCCAGCGTCCTGTAACTCAGGAAATCAGTATGAAAACTCCGTCATCAGAGTCGATGAAGAGGGTCTTGTCATAGTGAATAATGAGTCCGAGTTTTCTTCGGTGATTCCGGCGGAATTGACCAGAGCTCCTGTTTTGATACCCGGTCCGGAACCTGACTCGTTCTTCTGGGTGGCTGAGGAATCATCCGATCCCTTGAAAGCGATTCGCGAGTTCTTCCTCGGGCAGATTCGAGAGAGACGGAAAGCCCAGTTGGAGATCCGCGGTGACCTGGCGGGTGCCGCGATTGTCGCGATCACAGATACATCTGTTTTCGACGGCCCCATGGTCATTGGAACGAATGTATCGGAAGAGGACGATGGAGCGTTTAACCCGCAGTTATCCGTCGGGCCGGAGCGGGGCAGGAGGCTTGCCGTGAGTCTTGGCGAGACTAACCCGGGCGCTACGAGCGTCCTTCTGACACACGTGGACTTACAGACATTGGAGGTGCTCTCGGAGGGCTGGCTTGGCGGTTCCGGCGACGATCGCGCCAGTTCGGTCAGGTCCGATGGAGACTGCGTGCTGGTCGCGGGAAGCACGACCTCGATGGATTTTCCTGTCACCGCCGGCGCACCACAGCCGGTGATCGGCGGCGGCACCGATGGTTTCCTTGCAAAGATTTGCTACGAGGACGACCCGCAGGGCGAGCTCATCTACGCTACCTATATGGGCGGGCCCTCAAGGGAAGTCGCCGAAGACATCGTCGCTCTGCCCAATGGCGCCGAGGTCGCGGTGGGTACGGGAGGCGCGATCCCGGCTTCGACAGCGCCCCACGCCGGAGGACTGAGCAACATTTTTTTGGCCAAGCTGTTCAAGCCGAGGCTCATTCGCCGCGCCGTCGTCGGATCGGCGGATTTCTTGCAGCAACCGATTGCGCCGGGCGAAATTTTATCTTTGTTCGGGCTCTATTTTGGGCAGGACGGCCTCGTGCCGCTCGGCTTCGATGACGACGGCAAGCTGCTTACCCAACTCGGGGTGACGCGGGTGCTCTTCGACGGTGAACCGGCTCCGATGATCTTCACGACGAGAAACCAGGTGGCCGCGATCGCGAACTGGTCGATTGCTGGGAAGACCAGCGTATCAGTGCAAGTCGAAGTAGACGGGCAGGTGTCGAATCCGGCTCAGGTGCCAGTCGCTGCAACGAGCCCCGGCATCTTTACCTTGTCGCAAACAGGTCAGGGACAAGGCGCCGTGCTCAACCAGGATTTGTCGCCGAACGGTCCGTCGAACCCGGCCGCTCCCGGAAGCGTGATCGTGATCTTCCTCAGCGGCGGCGGGCAGACCGATCCACCCGGAGTCAACGTGGAACTGGTCCCGCTAGCCGAGCCCTTCCCGCGACTGGTTTCAGCGGTCAGTACGACGGTGGGTGGGCAACCGGCAGCGATCGGGTACGCTGGAGGGGCGCCAGGCCTAGTCTACGGGGTGAACCAAATCAACGCTGTCGTGGCGGTCGACGCCGTGGCTGACGCGGCGGCGGAATTACTGGTGACAATCGGAGGGCGGGCGAGTCAGGCTGGCGTCACCGTGGCGATCGGACCCTGAGCCCATTCCAGGGCAACCAGTGGCTCCCCATCAGGCATGATCATAAGCGCGGCTTCGTGCGGATCGGCCTTCCCAGGTAGTCGGTGTGGCCCGTTCCAAACTCGCCGTAGCAGTCGCGATTGCTATTGCGACTCTCTGTCGTCCCTGGCTACCCGCTCCGTGACTTCGGGGCGGTCGCTCTTGTTGCCCCCACCCCACGGCCGCCCCTTCGTCACTCGCCGGAACGAGTGAGATTCGTATCACCTTTCACCCATGCAGGGCCACCCACGATTCGTTTATTCTGAGATGCTGCGCCCGGATAAGTTCGGGAGGCGAGGCGGTCAACTGTCGGGGGCCGTCCGGCGCGGAAGAGGTAAATTACATGGGCCGCTCTCTCAAGACCTCCCTTATTGCCGCGGCAATCGCCGTGCTCGCCGCGACGCAAAGCTTTGGGGCTCAGAAATCGTCCGCCGCGGCCGAGCACGCCTTCACCGGACTCCCACTCGTCTTTGAGCCCAACCACGGCCAGGCTCCACCGGACGTTCGATTCGTCTCCCGCCGCGGCGGCTTGGTGACAGCGGTTCTCGATGACGGATTGCTCGTGCGTACGGGCTCCGGAAACCCGCTCGGCATTCGGCTGATCGGTAGCTCGACGCCAAGCAGCGTCGTCGGCGCCGATCCAACAGGCGGAGTCAGCAACTACTACCGCGGTCGTGACACACGGAATTGGCACGAGGGCGTTCCTCATTACCGGCGAGTGGTCATCAACGACGTCTATGCCGGCGTCAACCTCGTTTACTACGGGAACCGTGGACACCTCGAGTTCGATTTCGAAGTCTCCCCAGGGACCGCTCCCGACAAAATCCTGATGGCTGTCGAGGTCGCACTCGGCTTGGAAGCCACCGACGAAGGCGCCATTCGGCTGCGCACCGGTCAAGGTGACTTCCAACTCCACCGGCCTACCGTCTACCAGTGGGTGGGAACAGAGAGGGTGGAGATCGCGGCGTCCTTCGAACTCGCCGACAATAACCTGCTCGCTTTTGAGATTGGCGCGTACGACGAGACACAGCCGCTCATCATCGACCCGATCCTCGAATACGCGACGTTTCTCGGCGGCCAGGAAGACGACTTGATCCACGCCGCCACAACGGATGCCGACGGCAACGCCTACCTCACCGGATCGACTGACGGCTTCACCTATCCCGCTCGCAACGGTTTTGACACTACGTTCGACCGAAACCTTGATGCAGTGATCACGAAGCTGAACCCCGAGGGCACGGCCATCGTTTTCTCGACGTTCCTCGGTGGTGACAACAGCGAAGCGGGGTACGCCATCACGCTCGACGGCGACCGCAACGTGTTCGTCGCGGGTGAGGCGGAAGACGCCGGCGTGGGAGGATTCGATTTCCCCACGACGCCCGGTGTTCTGGATGACACGATCGGCGGAGTCTGCGATGCCTGGATCGCGAAGATCAGTGCAACGGGCGGAACGCTGGAGTTCGCAACGCTGCTGGGCGGGGCGCGAGACGAGATTGCCAACGCGTTGCGCGTCGATGCGGCCGGCAACATCCACGTCGTCGGTGAGACCGGCGGCGCGTTTGTGACGACTCCGGGCGCCTTCGACCGTATATTCGGCGGGGGTGGTGCCGACCTGTTCTACGTAAAGCTGAATGCCGACGCAAGCGAACTCCTCTATTCCACCTATATCGGAGGTTCCGGCCCCGAGTCCGGTCCATCGATCCAACTGGATGAGATGGGCTACCTCTATCTCGCGGCGACCAGCCCGAGCATCGATCTGCAAACAACACCAGGCGCATTTCAGGAAGCACGAAACGGCGGCACTGATGTTTTCGTACTGAAGATAAACCCCGAGGGCGATCCGCCCGAGTACTGGACCTATTTGGGCGGTAACCAGGAGGAAGGTAACGTCAGCCTCGCGCTGGATCCGTTTGGGAACATTTACCTGACCGGCCTCACGGAAAGCACCGTCTTTCCAGTTTCCGAAGACGCACTCTTCCCAAAAATCGGCGGTGGCCGCGACGCATTCGTCGCAAAGCTCGACATGACAGCCTCGGAGTTGCTCTACAGTACGTTCGTCGGCGGCTCGGGCGCTGACTTCGGCGCAGCGATCGTCGTCGACCCGGAAGGATCCATCCTTTTCACCGGCTCCACCGCGAGCCCCGATTTCCCCACGACCGCCGAAGCAGAGGACCCAACCCACGGCGGTGGCAAGAACGTTTTCATCGCGAAGCTCAGCAGTTCGGGCGACAGGCTTCTCTACTCCAGTTACTTCGGCGGCGGCAATAATCTGACAGTTGCCCCCAACTCTCTGTTTCTGGATAGCCTGGGGCGCACCGTCGTCGCCGGTACGTTCGAGTTCATTGGAGCGGAAGACTTTCCTTCTACGCCCAACTCTCTCCAATCCATTAGTCCGCTGGGCCAGTTCAACGGTTTTGTCACCAAGTTCGACCTCTCCGAGTTCTCGGGCCCCCCTCAGATCGCCGCGGGAGGAATCGGCGGCGCGGGTCTCAGTATTCCGCCCATACGCGCCATCTCGCCGAACGGCCTCTTTACGATCTATGGCAGTATCTTTGCCGAGCCCGGCACATTCGTTCAGGTTTCCGCCGCCGACCTTGTTGACGGCAAAGTTCCCACCCGCCTCGCGGGCGTTTGCGTTGAGGCGTCGGGGACACGCCTGCCCCTGTTCGCGGTCACCCGCATCCAGATCAACGTGCAAGCCTCCAGCATCCTCCCGCCGGACTTCGCCGAGATCACCGTGATCCGAGATTGCGACGGACCCGATGAGGTGCGCAGCAACGTGGCGACTATCGCGACCGCCGAGGCCACACCAGAGTTCTTCTACTTCAAGCTCAACGATGATGGCGTGAACCCAATTGCCGCCCAGAACATTCTCACCGGGGACCTGATCGGTCCACCCGGCCTGTTTTGGAAGGGTGCGCCGACGATCGTACCGGCCTACATCAACGATCTCGTCGTACTCTATGCCACGGGCTTGGGACTGACCGACCCGCCCTTCGAAGCCGGAGAACTACCGGATGAGGCGGCTGAGGTCGTGCTGCCCCGCAAGATTACAATCGGCGGCGTGGAACTGCGTTCGCGCGACATCTTTTACGTGGGAGCAACCGGCAACAACGCCGGACTGTACCAGTTGAACATCAGGATACGAAACACCATCCCACTGGGGAATCAGCCCGTCAAACTGGAGTTAGGCGAAACCGAAACACCACCGGGAGGCTTTATCCCCGTCGAGCCCACACCGCCGCCCGCGCCTTAACCCGCCTGCTGGATGTTCACCCACGTGTGGACATGCGGCGCTCCGCGGAAATACCAAACCATCGTCGGGCTCTCTAACTGCCAGACGTCCCATACGCCGTCATCACCTACGTCCAGATTCTTGTAGAACGACATCGAGAGCGCCGCAACGCCGCCCGCATCGCGAATCAGTTTCATCGCCTCCGCGCGGTCTTGGTCGCAGAATGGCAGCAGTAGATCATCGAGCACGGCGTCGACCAATCCCGCCTGGTCGCGCGAGAGATCCGTCAACGGCAGGCCCACAATCTCACCCGGCTTCTTCAGAGCAACAGTTTCCGAAGCCTGCTCCCGCCTGGGATCATCCAGCAATGCCATCTGCCGCTGCTTCCCGTCAAGCGCCTGGAAGACTTCATTGGCCCGTTTCGCCTGATACCAGTAGACGTTGTCAGGGTGATGTGGCTGCTCGTTGAAACTGTGAGCCGCATGTCCGTAAAAGATCGGGCCGCCGAACGCCGCGCCGTCCACTGAATCCCCGTCGCAGCGCACCGTGCAGTGCCGCCCCGTCAGAACAAACTCGAACTGCCCGCTGCCGGGTTCCCCAAACAGTGCAACCGAGTAGTTCCCCAAACTCCCGCCGTCTTCCTCGATATGCTGCTCGACCTTGTCGAAGAAGTCCGGATTATGAAGGCCTCTAAAGATTTGACGAATCATCGCCTGCTGGTCGGCCGTAAAGAATTCGCCCACCCGATGAGGCGTGATGTGCCAGTTCGCGTCCACCTTCGACCGCAAAGGGTGGTCGAACGGTAAAACCAACTTCCTCTTCTGATCCGCGGAAAGGCTGGAATGGAGTTGCGAAACGACCGTCTCCGATGAAGATCGAGTCCCCGCCGCGCCCGTGGCCAGGCCCACCGCCCCGAGCCCCGCAGCCTGCACAAACTGACGACGATTCATCGCATTCAAAGCGTCAACGGACATGGTTCTATCCTCCGGCTAGATGCTTTATCGCATGATCCCAAGGCTGCGTCAAGCCATGTAAATAATGTAAATACATCACCTGGTACCGGACCATTAGTAGTACTACCCTAGTAAGTACTAGTACAATCGACGGATTGTCGTCTGTGATCGGTGTCGCTACCATCAGGCTTGAAAATGGTCGAAATGAGTGTGTAAGACCCGTTTGACCGCTTGCATTCCATCGAACCCATGAGGCAGCCCATACTCACCCCAAAACTGCCCAACCCGCCCCGGCGGAGACCTACCCCCCCACCGGCGACGCCCCAGCGTCGTCCCGTGAGAGTTCCAAACAGCGGCTCAAATCGCCGCTGTTAACGGGAGACGACTGCAAGACTTCGGGGTTGAGTAGTACGTTGCTTCCCAAAGCAGCTCTCAAGCCGGCCATACTCATGAACAAGAGGCCGGCCATGGCGCGGGGAGGTATCCCCGATGCGCCTCGCGAAGCCACCGAGCAACTCCTCTATCGTCCGCCGATGGCCGACGATCCATCGGACTTTGATTCGATCTCCGCCCTCGATCAGGGAACCGAGTGGCCTGACGATGCGCCACAACAAGACGATGATTGGGTACCGAACCTGCCCTCGCAGACCAATGCGAACGCGGCAGTCCCTCTACAAGCCCGCGGCGCCGGCGGCAAAGGGAGCGTCGGCGAACTCGAAGCGTCCGTACGTGCGAACCTAATGCGGCTGAGGGCCAAGGCGCTCAGCTACTGGCAAGAGTTCGAACCCAAGCTGCGGAGGTTCAAGATCGCAAAGGATCGGCGTCTCAAGTGGGCCGCCGGTCTGGCCATGCTCCTGTTCTTCACTCCAGTGGGAGATCACGCCTGGGCTTCACTCGAAGGGGGCTTGAATCAGGTCAGCGCCGAGACCTGACCGACTACTTCATGGATTTCGATTTCGACCTCGACTGGCCGTCGCTCGGTTGGGTCGTCCGAGCAGGCGGGCGCGACGCCTACTGTGCGTTCAAGCTGCAACAGACCGGCACCCAGGAGAGCCCGCGCTACCAACTCATCCGCTATCCGGTCGTCGGTGGGCAACCCGATGAGAAACAACACATCGAAGTGGATATCACCGGCGACTACCGCCAGGCAGGCCGCAATCGCATCTCGGTACGGATTCGCGGTAATCGCGTCGCTACATTCCTGAACGGTCGTAGCGTCGACTTCTGGACGGATAAGGTCCTTGGCAAAGGCGGTATCGGATTCTGGAGCGACAACGGTGACTCCGCTCAAATCCAGCGGGTTGCCGTCTACGGCAACGAGGACTTCTGGGGGCTCACCCTCTACGCCGCCATCGAGGCCACCGACCGCGTCAAACAGTTCTTCTCCGGTCCCGCCCCTCTCGCGTCACAAGCGTTCCCTCCAGCACGTACATACCGTGAGCACAGTGGTGAATGTGTAAGGGATTGGTGAACCCCGCCGGGTAGCGAACCATGCGGACTTCCATACCTGTGTCCGGATCGTAATAGAGTTCTTTCCGGAACATCGTTTTCCCTGTGGGTTCGTTGAAGCGGTCCTCCCAAGGTTTGGCGGTCGCATCAACAGCAATCAGTTTCGGCGCATCCATTCTCGATTCTCTCCTTCGAGCCGGCTACGATCGTTACCGGTCAGGGCGGTATGATAACACTGACGTAAACGGGGCCGGCGGCTTCCGTGGCAGCGTCATTGAGGAACCCACACGTATGAAATTCCATGTCATCGCCTTCGCCGTGCTCGCCGCGACGGCGTCGTTGAGCACTACGTTGGCACAGCTGGCTGAAAAGGCCAACGCCGGGTACAAGACCGAACAGGATCGCGCCCGCGTCGCCAGAAATCTCGATAACCCTGACCGCGTCGAGCGTCAGAAGCCGGTCGAGTTGCTTAAGGCGATCGGCGTCAAGCCCGGCGAGACCATCGCCGATATCGGAACCGGCGTCGGCTTCATGCTGCCCTACATGATCGACGCTGTCGGGCCGTCAGGCCACGTTTACGCCGAAGACATCCAAGACGATTTCCTCGCCGAGGCGAAACAGAAGGCCAAGGCCGGCGGATGGAAGAACATCACCTTCGTCAAAGGCGGAGAGAACGACATCAAGCTGCCCGCCAACTCGGTGGACCTGGCGTTTATCCTCGACGTCTATCACCACATCAACTACCCGGAAAAGACGATGGCCACCGTCTTAAGTGCCGTCAAGCCCGGCGGCCGCCTCGCCATGATCGACTTCTACCGCAGCCGCGAGCATCCCCGCATGTCCGAAGAGCGCCGGAAGAACCATATCCGGCTCGACCGCGACGGGTTTCGGAAGGAGATCGAGTCAGCTGGCTTCAAGTTCGACCGCACATTCGATCACCTACCCCATCAGTACGTACTCGTGTTTAAGAAGTAACGGTGATTACAACCGGAAAGCCATCCTAACGTTGGCACTAACTCGCACCGGCTTGTCTTCCTTCATCGCGGGTTCGAACTCCCACAACTGAACAGTCTTAGTGGCATCCTCGTCGAGACCGTACCCGAGGCCTCGTACGACTTGGACATTGTGGGCTTTGCCATCCGGCCAGACCTCGAGTTCGAGGACGACGGTTCCTTGCACGTCTGCGTCACGGGCCTCCTGCGTATAGCTTGGCTCAGTCTTGGCGACCAAGCGGGGCGCCGATGTGCCATTGCCGACGCGCTCGACTTGGGGGGCCGCATGCAACGGGAAGTGAGAAATGACCAAAACGCCGGCAGCCGTCAACACAACAGCCATGGTGGCCAATGAACCAATCATTCGAAACTTCGTCATCGAAACATCCTCCAATAGTGTTTGAACTCTTACTTTCAAATGCCGCTTGCGCAAGAAAGCGGGCGCCGCTGACAAGGCCGGCGCGACGCGGGCCTTGGTGATCTCGACCAACGCGCGCAGATACGCCTCGCGGCCTCCGGTTCGCTTCACGACTTCGCGGTCTACGACTTGCTCGCGTGCAAGCTGGATCCGGCTGACCAACCAGCGAACCGCCGGATGAAACCACAACGCCGAGCGAACCACCTCTTCCGCCACGGTCCACAACCAATCGCGGCGCTCAATGTGCACCACTTCATGCAGCAGCACGGCAATTTGCGTATCCGGATGCGCCTTGTAGAACGACTCGGGCAACAGCACTACCGGGCGAAGCCACCCAAACGTCACCGGCGCATCCAGATGTGGGGTTACGCAGAAGTGAATACCCCGTCCTGCTTCCACTGGTACGTCGTCCATCTCCTTCGCTGTCGTCCGCAGGCGGGCAAGTCGAATCATGCCGACGCCCAGCCAAAGCAGACGAGCGACCACCCCGGTTCCAAGAACGGCCCCGACCCAGAAACCCCATGAAAGACCATGTCCCACCGTGGCTGGGGTCGCTGAGGCCACAAAGTCAAAGCGGGTGGAGAAGGTTGCCGGCCCCGGCTCATGCCAAGGCTGCACGAACGGAAGCAGCAGGCAGCACGCCAACAACACCTGCCAGTAGACAAGCCGAAGTCGTGGCTCGCGCAGACGAAACACCACCGGGAGCAGGCCCCCAACCGTCACGAGCAACCCAACCTGCAACGAGTATTCAGCCAAGTTGCCGAGCCACCACGAGGTCATTTCAGTTTCTCCTCGATCAATTGCTCGATCTCTTTCAGGTCTGATTCCGACAAGCACCTGTCTTCCACCAGGTGCAATAGCAATGGCTGCGCCGACCCATCGAACACCCTGCCAACGAAATCTTGCACCATCGCGCTCACAACCTTTTCCTTGGGTCTCGTTGGCTCGTAGTGAAAAACCCTGCCGACGGTCTTCTTCTTCAAGTGCTTCTTGTCGACCAGGATGTTCATCATCGTCATCACCGTCGTGTAGGCGACCTGCCGCTTCTTGCGTAGCAGCTCGTAGACATCACGCACCTTAGCCGGGCCCGTCTCCCACACGGCTTTCATGATCTCGAGTTCCTGCTCAGTGAGCACTTTCGCTTTCTGCCTCATTAGTACTAATAAATTAGTATGAATTGACCAGTGAGTCAAGTGCCTCTCCTCCGGCGGAGGTAAGGAACATTACAATTCAAGAGTGGGCAAGGATGCCTGACCCATGGACGAGCTATTCATCAACGAGAGCCTAACCATCCCTGCCGCGGAACTCGGCCTCGCCTTCGCACGCTCTGGTGGCCCCGGCGGACAGAACGTCAACAAGGTCGAAACCAAAGTCGAGTTGCGCTGGAACCCGGAGCAGAGTACTGTCCTAGCGGGCAACGAAAGACTCCGCCTGATCGAGCGCCTCAAGTCACGGTTGACCGAGGACGGCGATCTAATCGTCACATCGAGCCGCACTCGCGACCAATCCCGCAACCGCGAAGACGCCCGTGCGAAGCTCGCCGACCTGATCCGCCAAGCTTTACAACCTGTCAAAGTGAGGCGGAAGACACGACCCTCCCGCAGGTCTGTACAACAGCGGCTCGCCGAAAAAAAGATCCAAGCCCGCCGAAAAACCGACCGCCGCCCGCCTACTGACCACGACTAGCCGGCGAGGCGATACTCCAGCAGGACCACGTCACGCCAAACGCCGTCTTGCTGACCGATGCGCCGCAGCACACCCACTTCGCGGAAACCGTAGCGCTTAACCAGGGCGAGACTCGCAGCGTTCTCCGGGAAGATCTTGCCTAGCAACGTCCAGTAGCCGTTTCGCTCCGATTCCTCGATGAGCCGGGACAGAAGTGCCGTACCGATTCCCTTGCCCCGCACTTCTTGCGCGATGTACACACTGGCCTCGGCCACGCCGCGGTAAACAGGCCGCGATGAGAAGGGCGACAACGCTCCCCAGCCCACTATCACTTTGTCTTCCCGCGCGATCAGGCGGCAGTCTTGTGTGTGTGAGCGGTCGAACTGCTCCCAATCTGGAGCCGACGTCTCAAAGGTCGCTTGGCCGGTCTCGATGCCTTGCTCGTAGATCTCCCGCACGGCGGGCCAATCGTCGCCAGTCATCGCGGCAAACGTGAGCGTCGCGGCCATCCGGCGTCAATCCTCGACGATCGCCAGTTCCGCCAGATAGATGGCGGTGATCGGCTTACCGGCGGCGTCCTTCTCGTGTGTCGAATAGTAGGAAACCTGCGCCCGCGTCGGGCTCAGCTCCAGGAAGCCGGGATACGAGTTATCACCGGCACTCGGCAGTTCGGCGAAATCGACCAACTCGTCCCCCACCAGCCACGAGAGCGTTGTCGAAGGTTTCCCATCCACGATCTTGCGCCCACCGACGAAGTAGCGCTCACCCCACTTCGCGACATGAGGCCCTCCGATGTAGCGGCCGAGGTCTTTCCGGTCCCATTCTTTGAACGGTGGTCGCGACCGCAGCACCTGCGCGTTGCGCCCACCGCCGCTTCGGGCGACAGCAAGAACGGCCCCGTCGTCCTCGAAAAGAAACGATGTCTCGTTGCCGTACTCCTCCTGGAAGAGACCGACCTTGCGCCACGTCAGGCCATCGTCGCTCTCAAGCAGCGCCGACTCCGTCAACAGGTCTCGTTCTTCCCCCGTGCTCGACACGGCGAACTCGCGCTTCCGGCGGCCACACAAGTAGGCCTTGCCGCCATGAGAGGCGGCACGCCAAACGTAGTGCCCATAAGTGCCTTCGAGCATCGCTGGGCCTTGCCACTCTTCCCCGTCCTCACTCCAGGCTCCGTAACCAAGCAGCATATTCGTCTCACGGCGCTGCTCCATCGTGCCGCCGCAGTCCCACGTCCCGGAATAGACAAAGAGCTTGTCGTCATACGCCAAAAAGTGCGGGTCACGCACATCCCGTTTAGGCACGCTGAACCGGTTGACCTGCTTCCAGTCGCGTCCGTCCTCGCTCGAGAGCACGATGATCGACGACGTCGGGAAGACCATATGGCCGTCCGGGCAACTCCGAAACGTCAGATAGTAACGACCCTTGAAGCGAATCAGATCCGTGAACGCATTGTGCTCGCCGTTGTGGAACACGCGGCGGACTGATTCGATGCGAACCTTCGGTGGATCGGCCGCACGCAAAGCCGGGATCACCGTCAGCAACACCGCCGCCGCGGTCAAGGCCGACCGCCGCGCATCCTTGAATCTCATTCATCTACCTCCAGGTGTTATTGGGATTACAGACGCAAGAGGCTAGCGCGCTTCGTCGCCGGTGGCGACATCCTCTTTCTTTCCGCCGCCGGCCCCGGTCAGCGCCGTCTTCGCCCCCGACTTGATGAGGCTACTCTCGCTCGCCCCTTGGAGGAACATGAAGTCCGGGCGGTCGCTCCACGAGAACGGCCCCCCTAGAATCTTGCCCGCCTTGAGTGTCTCGTCGTGCACCCTCTTGATGAGCTTCATATAGCGCGGGTCGGTTCGTTCCCATCCAGTGAAACTCCCGATGTCGCCGCTGGCGGCGAACACAACGTCAATCCCAGGAACGGCGGCAATCTTATCCACCATCGCCACACCCTCGGGCGACTCGATCATCACTACGATCATCACATTCTCGTTGGCCGTTTCGCGGTAGTCACCGCCCCACAAACGCCCGTACTGGCCGCCGCCCCGGCTACGCCGTCCAATCGGCGGATACTTGGCATACTTCACCGCGTCCTGCGCCTCCTCGACCGTATGCACCATCGGCACGACAATGCCGAGCGCGCCGATGTCCGTCGCTTTCTGAATGTCCCCTTCCGTGGCATTCGGGATGCGGATGAACGGAATTGCCGGAGCATCCTTACAGGCCCAGATCATCTTCGCTACGTCGTCGTACATCAGCGGGCTGTGCTGCATCTCGATCCACAGAAAGTCGAAGCCCGACTCGGCCATCGCGCAGTAGATATTCGCGTCGTTCGTGTAGACCGTGCCGCCAACCACCTGCTTGCCTTCCTTGAGCTTCTGCTTCACGGTGTTGTACATCCTCACCCTGGAACTGCTGCTGTTCTGCGCCGGTGCCGCCGTCGCCGAGAGCAGGCACGCAGCCGTGCAGAATGCGGTGGTCAGGAAGACTTGCCTTGCGGTCATAAAACCTCTCCTTTGGTGCGCTGGAATCGAGGTATTCGCAACGGCCCGCTTGCGATTCCTCGCGATCCGAGTTTACGCCTCACACGGCCTAGGATGCAACGTCCCCACGCCGATGAGCGCCGTATTCAGGAAGACGATGAACGGCTCGATCGCTCGAAAACGCTTCACAAGTTCTTTGAGCAGCTTGGGCGTTTCGATCATGCCGGGTCGAGTTGGCCACCGGCGAGAAACTGCTTGTAGACGAGCAAGTCCGCTGCCGGGTGATCCGGTGCAAAGCCCTTGGGTATCCGCTTGAGACGCGCGCCGCTCATCTCGCCGAACATCCGCTTGAACGTGCGGTTCTTGAGGATGCCGCGTAGCTCCTCATGCTCGGCGGCGATGCGTTGCCGGATCGCCAGCAGCTCCTGACTGCCGGGCATATAGATTCCTCCGCCCACGAGTAGCTCATCGGGCGAGAAATGGAAGTACAGCCCCGCGCCGGCATGCTTGTCGAGCCCACGGACACTGAACACGGCGGCCACATGCATCTTATACGGGCTCTTATCCTTGCTGAAACGCACGTCGCGGTAGATGCGATAGATCGCCTTGTCGGGCGCGGTTACGAGATCGCTTCCGAAGCCTTGCAGCTCTTCCCCAAGCGCCAGCACCAATTCGACCATCTGGGCCTTGACCTTCTCGTCGTAAAGCGGCTTGTGCGCTTGGAACCAATCGCGGTTATTGCTAGCTTTGAGGTCGCGAAGAAACTGCAACGTTTCCGGCGGGAAGCCGGGGAAGCGGGTCGGCATGGCATCTCCTGGTTCGGGGGCTCTCGGATCAGCTTATAGCAACCCGGCCTTGCTGCTCTACGATGGATACAGATGGAAGCTTTGCTCGTATGAATCGCCCGGCTGTGCTAGACACGATCGAGTCGTCACTCGCCGGAATCGAGAATCTCAGTCTTCGCCGCAACGTCGAACTGCGCGAATACACCCGCTTCGGCATCGGCGGCCCCGCGGACCTCTTCGCCGAGACGGCCGCCCCGGAGGCCTTCGCCGAAGCCGTGCAAGCATGCCATGCCCAGGCAGCGCCCTACTACATCCTCGGAGACGGCACCAACGTCATCGTCTCCGACGCCGGCTACCGAGGTGTCGTCCTACGCTTCACGGCGAAGTCCATCAAGAGCGAGGGCCCACGGGTTGAATCCGACGCCGGCGCACCGCTCGAATCATTAGTAAACGCTGCCGTCGATGCGGGTCTCAAAGGCATCGAGACTCTAGCCCGCATCCCGGGATCAGTAGGAGCCGCCGTCTACGGAAACGCCGGGGCCTACGGGCATTCGATCCAGGAGCGAATCGAGTGGGTACGCTTCTTCGACGGTGAGAAAGTCCGCGAGATCAATAGCCAGGATTGCGCCTTCGAGTACCGCGGCAGCATCTTCAAACGAAACAAACACTGGATCATCTTCCGATGCGGCTTACTACTCAAAGCCGCGGATCGAGAACAACTGCGCAAGCGCGCGGACGAGATCACGGCGATCCGCGACGAAAAGTTCCCGCCAACGATGCGTTGCGCGGGGAGCATCTTCAAGAACCTCTACATCAAGGATCTGCCTGATTCCGCCGCCACCGAGGTGCCTGAGCGAGCCGTGCGCGAGGGTAAGGTGGCGTCCGCCTACTTTCTCGACCAGGTCGGGGCCAAAGGAATGAAACGCGGCGGAATCGCGATCGCCGACTATCACGCGAACCTGATCTACAACAAAGGCGGCGGGACTGCTGAGGAACTTCGTTCGCTCATCAATGAGCTAAAGAAGCGCATCGTCGAACGCTACGGTTTCACAGTCGAAGAAGAAGTGCAGTACATCGGGGACTTCTAGCGAATCCGCTACAACTCTCGCGCCACTTCCACGGCGTTCAGCAGCGCACCCGCCTTGTTCATCGTCTCGTCCCATTCCTTTTCGGGGACGGAGTCCGCCACGATGCCCGCACCCACCTGCAGGTAGGCCTTGTTCTTGCGAACCATCATCGTGCGGATCGCGATGCAAGAGTTGAGATTGCCGGAGAAATCCAGATACATCACGCTACCCGAATAGACACCACGCCGCGTCGGCTCCAATTCGGCGATAATCTCCATCGCACGCACCTTGGGAGCACCTGACACCGTACCGGCTGGGAAACACGCTTCGAGCGTGTCGAAGGCATCTCGCCCCGGCCGTAGCTTGCCGAGAACACTCGACACGATGTGCATCACGTGCGAGTAGTTCTCGATGATCTTAAACTCCGGCACCTTCACCGACCCATATTCACAAACCTTGCCGACATCGTTGCGACCAAGGTCGACCAGCATCACGTGCTCGGCAAGTTCCTTCTCGTCGGCGAGCAGGTCCGCCGCCAAGGCCCGATCTTCGGCTTCCGTCTTGCCGCGCGGCCGTGTGCCCGCGATCGGCCGATACTCGACGCGGTCGCCTTCCACCTTGACCAGCATCTCGGGCGAGCTGCCGAGAATCACCGTGTCGTCCAGGTGAAGATAGAACATGTATGGCGACGGATTGACCATCCGAAGCGCCCGGTAGATCTGAAACGGCGGAACCTCAGGCTTCATCGCCAACCGCTGCGACAGCACGACTTGGAAAATGTCGCCCGCCCGAATGTAATTCTTCGCCTTCTTGACCGCCGAGTAGAATTGTTTCTTTCCGAAATTCGAGCGGACGGAAACCGGCTTCTTCGACGCCTTTGCCGGCGGCATACGTAACCGCACGGCGAGCCTTTTCTCGATCTTCGCGATCCGGCGGCAGGCTTGGTCGTACCCCTTCTTGAGCTTGCCCTTCCACTCATCGCAACGGACGTTGGCGATCACATGAATCTGATGCTTCACGTGATCAAACACCAGCAGCGTCGAGAAGAACATGAAGACCGCGTCGGGAATACGCAGGTCGTCTTTCTTGAACGGCGGAATGCGCGGCTCGATAAGGCGCACCGCATCGTATCCGACAAAGCCCACGGCACCCGCCGAGAAGGGCGGCACCCCTTCAATGTGTGCCGGCCGAAACTCCGCCGCGGTCTCGCGCAGAATCTCGAATACATTGCCTTTGCGCCGGGTCCGCTCACCATCGCGGATCAGGTCCACCCGCTCGCCCCGTGCCTCGACGATCAGAAACGGATCCGCGCCGAGGTAGGTATAGCGGCCGATCTTCTCGCCGCCTTCGACGCTCTCGAGCAGGAACGAATGCGTACGGTCGGCCGCCAGCTTCAGATACGCGGACACAGGGGTCTCCAAGTCGGCCGCCAAGACCTTGGAGACCGGCACGACATTAGCGTCGCTCGCGAAGCCAGCAAAAGTCTTGTAGTCAGGCAGCATGGGATTGCGCCAAGCGATCGAGAACCGAGCTGCGCATGGGGCCGCGCGGCGCGCTTTCCCCCATCCACAGTTCGAACTGCGCGGCGGCCTGCTCAAGGAACATCTCAAGCCCCGAGATCGTCGTCTTGCCGGCTTGCCGCGCCCTGCGAAGAAGCTTCGTTTCCAGCGGATTGTAAACCATGTCGAACACGACATCCGCCGGAATGCGGTCCTCGAAGAAGCAGCCGTCGACGTTGGGAGACATGCCCAGCGGGGTCGACTGCACCAGAATGTCGAACTCGCGATCCGCGAGTTGGTCACGGTCTACCGATGCAACGCCGCAGGCGCGAGCCAACCGCCGCACGCGCGCAGGGTTACGGCCCGTCAGTGTGACGTCAACGCCCTTGTCTCGAAGCGCAAAGATCGCGGCTCGTGCAGCACCGCCATTGCCGACAATCAACGCCGACGATTTGGCGAGGCGCATCTTGTTCTCAAGAGGAGTCACGACGCCGAGCACATCCGTGTTGGTTCCACAGAGCTTCTTCTTTTTGCGAAAGACCGTATTCACCGCGCCGATCCGTTTGGCAAGCGGATCAATCCAATCGAGATGCCGCATCACCCGCTGTTTGTGAGGGATGGTGACGCTAAAACCCTCAATGGGAAGCTTCTGCGCAACCTTGCAGAAGTCGGAGAAACAGTGCGGCTCGACCAGGAACGGCAGATAGACCGCATCGATACGGCGAGACTTGAACGCGCGATTGTGAAGCACCGGGGACATCGAATGGCCCACCGGATCGGCCACCACACCGAAGACGCGAGTGGTCGGCTTCCGGCGGTGCGCCGAGTAGAGATTCCGGAGACTATCGGCCGAAATCTGCCCCGGCGCCGTGGGCTCGGCGGTCAACCTCTTACTTCTCCCGACAGGCTTCAGCGTAAGTGACCCGAACACGAAAGCCGCGCCACGCGACGGGCCGAGAATGCGTGTCGTCACACCGACCTCGCCCATCGCCAGCGAAACGATGGGATGGTCCAAGCCAGAGGCCGCGAGATCCAGCGTCCGCAATGCATCGCTGGGCTTCCGAGCGAAGACGGCGACTTTGTAAAGGTCGGCCGGAATCTTTTGCAAGCGGCGCATCACGCGCGAAAGCGCGGGCGTCTTCTCGAAGTTGTGGTACGAGATCAGCAGGCGGGTCTGCCCGTCGAAAACCTCAAGCAACGACGGCGCTTCTTCCGCGGTCTCAATTTCGACATCGACAATGCCTGCTCCGGTATGCGCCGCATCATCGAGAATCGCGATCTCCGCCTCGATCGACCCTCGAAACTCTCCGCCGTTCGGCTTGCGCCGGCACGTTGCCAGAAGCACCACCTTGGGATACCGCCGCGCGATTCGACGAAAGACTCGGATGCCGGCTTGCGGCTCGTCGAGCATGTCGAGACGCACCTCGAGAAAGTCCTCGCCGTCATCGCAGGCCGCTACCGCGAGGCGCTCGAGTTTCGACACGTCGGCGACCCCCAACGGCACACAAATCCGGGGGAGAGAAGACAGCGAAATCATGGCTTTTCAGGGAATGTAAGCCAGCATATCACACGGCTATCTGGGCCACGGACGCAGTACCCAAACCTATCAGCAGGGTCAACCGGGACGCTCTTGAGCCGCACTCCCATTGAGGTGCGCAGCAGTGGGACGCGCCTCCTGGCGGGCAGCGTCGACCTCCAGGTCGACGGTCCCTCGGCGCCTGCTACTTCTTCATTCCGGGATAGAGCGAGCGTACCGCCAGGATACGGGCCTTCTTGTCACCAAGTCCGGCATCAGCATAGAACCCGACCGTAGCGTTCAGCCGAACGAAATAGGCATCGCCTGGCGTCGCGGCATGACGCCCCTCGACACCGTCCATGCCGCCGCCGGCCACCATCTCTCCGTAACCGTCGAGCAGAAGATAGACTTCCTCTTCCTTGATGTGGTGGTGCGAATGGTTTGTGCCACCGGCGTCGAACTCCATGATGAAAAGACTCGTCAACACCTGGCCCGCCGCGATCAAATCCCGCTTGCTGTCTTTGCCGCCCATCAACAAAAGATACTTCGTCGAGGCAGGGTGCCCCGGCAAAACCCGCTTCTCGGCTTGAGAGGCATTCGCGATCCGCAGCTTGCCCGACGCGCCCGACCCTGAGTCCGATCCTTCCGGTACGTGATAGCCCATCAGCACGACGCGAAGCGGTCCGCCCGAGTTGCTACTCAGAGTGTGTTCCGAGCCCGGCGCCAGATACATGAAATCGTCAGGCTTCACGGTAACGGCTTCCCCGCCGTAACGCAGAGCCCCTTGTCCTTCGAGGACGAAGTAGATCTGCTCTTCCTTCACGTATGCCGCGGAAGCGCAAGTCCCCCCGGCGTCAACTTCGACCACTCCATACCGGGCAATGCCCTTGGGTGCTGACTCTTGCTCGGCGCCCGCCCCAAACAGCGGACGGTAGCGGCAATTCGCGGTCGTGAGATCGGAGGCCTTAGGCGCGACTTCGGGAAGACGCCGGTAGAGGAACGTTGGATCCACCGGGCGGTCAGCAGCAAGAGCCGCGTCAGCTGTAATGAACGGCGCAACAAGCAATCCCGCTATCAAGGTCTGGACTATTTTCACGTTCGTGCCTCCCCGCAGGGTCATCCTAGCAAAGTCACGTGGGCGAAGATCTCCGTTTGTGCGCGCACCCGGCCAGTGATATACTCGGGTCGGATTTTGCCCCGACTGCGGTCGTGTGGGCGAGATTCATCGACTCGCGAGCGCATTCTGGGAGAACGGTTTGCCGGACCTTTGGATTGTTCGAGGTGCATTCCTCGCCGTCTTCTCGGTCTTCTCCTACCACGTCCTACCTTTCGGGCTCGAGCCCATTCCCGCCGCCGCCACGGGACTACTCATAGGCGTCGCGATTATTGTCTTCGAGGTTCGCCTTCGCCGAGTGAGTTTGAAGCGGTTGATTGGGGCCGCGATAGGCTCGATCCTCGGAATTGTCGGAGCCTATCTTATGAGCCGGGTCATGGGGGCGGGCCTACAAACCGACAGCTTGGCGTTCCTGCAGATCGGTGTACTCCTGGTGATGTGGTACGTCGGGTTGGTCGTCGGCGCGGCCAATGGTGAGATGCTGAACCTGGGCGCGCTGGGAGGGCTGTTCGGCGGCGACAAGAGCAAGAAGTCTTACAACATTCTGGACACGAGCGTAATCATTGATGGCCGTATCGCGGACATCGCCGAAACGGGATTCGCTGACGGGATCATTGTCGTGCCGCAGTTCGTGCTTTGGGAACTGCAACAGGTGGCTGACTCGGCCGACTCGCTCAAGAGAAACCGCGGCCGCCGCGGCTTGGATATCCTCCAACGCATCCAGAAGATGGCCGACTTGGAGGTCCAGATCGTCGAAGCAGACTACCCGAAGATCAAAGAGGTCGACCTCAAGCTCATCGAACTCGCAAAAGAACTCGACGGGAAGATCGTGACCAACGATTTCAACCTCAACAAAGTGGCGCAACTGCAAGGCGTGCCGATCCTCAATATTAATGAGCTTGCAAATTCGCTCAAGCCGGTCGTGTTGCCCGGTGAGACGATGCGGGTGTTCATTCTCAAAGAAGGGAAGGAATATAATCAGGGTGTCGCTTACCTCGACGACGGTACGATGGTTGTTGTCGACAACGCCCGGCGGCAGATCTCAAAGACGGTAGAGGTTTCCGTCACCAGCGTGCTACAAACAACGGCCGGCAAAATGATATTCGGACGATACGACGACAAAGCCCAAGCGCCTTCCGCGTCAAGAGGACAGGACCGGCCCGTACCCGTCGCGAAGGGCACACCCTCCTCTCACAAGGTTGAGCAAACAGCGGGACGCTGATCCATGAAAGTCGCAGCAATCCTTCCAGCCGCCGGGCTGGGGACACGGATGGGAAAGTACTCGGCGGAATCGGCCGGGACGAGCCGCAAGCAGTTCATGCTGTTGGAGGGCGCACCGATCCTGCTCCACACGATCCGCAAGTTCATCGCCACCGATAGCGTCTCGGAGATTATCGTAGCGGTGCGGCAAGAGGATATCGCGTCGATGAGCGAGCAGCTTGCCGAAGAGGGCTACCCGAAACCGGTTCGACTCGTCGAGGGTGGACGCAACCGGCAGGAGTCGGTCGGCAACGCACTCAAACAGGTATCGCCGGACACGGATCTCGTCGCCGTACACGACGCTGTCAGACCCTTCGTCACCGTCGGGCAGATCGAGGGGACGATCCAGAAGGCCGCGGAAGTTGGCGCCGCGATCCTCGGCATTCCTCCGGTCGACACGATCAAGCAAGCAGACAAAGCCGTTATCGAGTCCACCCTATTGCGCGAGCGGATTGTGTTGGCGCAGACGCCGCAAGTCTTTCGCACGGCGCTACTGCGGGATGCGTTCGGCCGTGCTGAGAGTGAGGGTTTCATCGGCACTGATGAGGCCAGCCTCGTCGAGCATCTGGGCGAAACGGTCCACATCGTCCTCGGCAGCGACCGGAACATCAAGATTACCCGTCCCAGTGACATGGCGCTGGCGCGGCTGTTCTACCAGGAAGAGACCGCGCAGCTTCCTGAAGCTGACGCCGTATCTTCATGAGCACCGACTTAAGAGTCGGCATCGGCTACGACTCCCACCGTCTTGTCCAGGGTCGCAAGTTGACCATTGGCGGCGTGGAGATCCCGTTTGACAAGGGACTTTCCGGGCATTCCGACGGGGACATTCTCTTTCACGCTCTCACTGATGCCTTGCTAGGCGCCGCCGGCCTCGGTGACATCGGCCACTACTTTCCTCCGTCCGATCCGAAGTGGAAAGACGCCGACAGCGAAGTGTTTCTCGCACACGCCCGGCAGTTGCTTGAAGACAACGGCTATCGCATCGTAAACGTCGACATGGTAATCGGCCTAGAGCGCCCGAAGGTCGGCCCGCACCGTGACGCGATCCGCAAGAATGTCGCCTGCGTGCTGGGAATCGAGATGGGCAGGGTCGGTCTGAAGGCCAAGACCGCCGAAGGCCTGGGGCCGGTGGGCGAGGGCTCAGCTGCCGAAGCGCGGGTTGTGGCGCTGATCGAGCGCGGGTAGTTCTCGTCGTTCCTACGAGAAGAAGACCGACTCCGCAAGATCCTGAACTACCGCCTTCGACGGATCGCTCCTACGAGCCGAGTCAAGGTAAGCACGGAACGCTCCGGCGACCAGCAGCCGGGAGTCGGGTCCGTAGCTGCCGAGTTCCGAATCAATCCAGCGATTCAGTTCCTCTCTACTCCCTTCGCCGCCGGCTAACTTTTCAACGCAGGTTTCCAGTTCGGGAGTAAACGTCGTAGCGAAGTGGCGCTTCCGCTCAAGTGTCACAAGATCTGAAATGCGGTAGCTGTAGTCGGGCATCTCCACGCCTGCGATCGCGAGCATCATCTTCATACACGCGTTCGAGAATGCCTCGACCTCTTCATCGATCCGCCGTCTTGCCTCGAAAAACCGTTCGTCGGAAACATCCGGCCCGAGAGGCTCCGTCCCCTTTTCGATGTAGATCTTGTTCTTCGGTTCGGTGCCGGACGGGCGAATGCTCGCCTTCATGTCTCCCTCGAACTGGAAGGTGATGAAATTGCGAGCACTGCGGTCCGTTTCGGACTTGAACTCACCCCACTTCGCCGTGTCCCAATAGTCATTCACGGACACGACTTTGAGGCCACCGACTTCCTTCGGCGGATTCGTCCGCAACTCCTGCTGGATCTCGTTCATCGCGGCTGTGCCGGCGGCGCCCTGCATGATCGTCGAGCGCAGCATACTGCGGAAGTACCCGTAACTCTTGTAGGTGTCGATCAGATAGCCGTAGATCGTTCCGCCGGACTGCTTCAACTCGGCAACCAACTCGGCCAAGACCACGGCGGCCCCGGCTGCATCCTTGTCCCGAATCTCAGGAGTCACGAGCAGGCCGTGGCTCTCTTCCGCCGCGACGATGAAGTCCGCGGGCCCCGCTACCACGTCGCCGAAGCGTCCTTCACGTTCGAGGTGATCGATGATGTCGCCCACATACTTGAAGCCCACGAGAAGATCGCCGATGACCGACGCCCCAAACGCCTTGCCGACCCGCGCCATCAACTCCGTCGTGACTTGCGTCTTCAAAATGATCGGGTGAGCGGGCAGCTTGCCGGCGCGCTGGAGCGATTCGAGTCGATAGCGGGTGAGGATCGTCGCAAACTCGTTGCCGTTGACAAAGGCGTAGTCGCCCTGCCAGGGAACCGCGCCGCCGATGCGGTCAGCATCCGGATCCGTAGCCAGAATCAGGTCCCCGCCGACCTCCTTCGCGATCTCGATCGCCTCTCCGAGCGATTCCGGCACTTCCGGATTCGGCGTGCGGAATTCCACGTTCGCGAAGTCACCGCGGTACTCCTTCTGCGACTCGACCGTGAAGAACTGCTTGCCTTCCTCGAATCCCATGGACTGCAGGCAGACGCCGACTGTATTGCGTCCCGTGCCATGCAGCGGTGTGTAAACGATCTTCGCTCCGCCCGTGCCCGACCCCAGGCGCAAGCCAAGATTGAGATCAATATAGGCCTTGCGGTCTTCGGGCGTGATGGCGTGCACGAGCCCCGAGGTGAGCGCCTCGCCGTACGGCATGATGTCGACTGACTCAATGCCTTCGACGATCTTGACCATCTGCTCGTCGTAGGGCGGAATCTCCTGTCCGCCGCGGTCGTTATAGAACTTGCCGCCGTTGTCATCGGGATGATTGTGCGACGCGCTCGTATTCAGTCCGCCATGGGCGTTGTAACGGCGAATCAGAAACGATAACTCCGGCGTCGAGATATAGTCGTTCAACTCGTCGGGCAGCAGGTACACCTCGACACCGCCGGCACAATAGACAGTCGTCGAGATGTGGGCGAAGTCTTTGGACGAGAGCCCCATCACCGGGTTCGGGATGTCGGCCGGGTAAAGCTGACGCAGGTCAGCGAAGAGGCGAACATCGTAGGCGACGACAACCTTCAAGGCTGCGTCCGCCCCCAGCCGCTCTCGCAAATAAACGACGTGCCCCTGCACCGAGGACGCGATGGTAAAAGGATTGATCCGATTCGGCCCGATGCCCACCGGCCCGCGTCGCCCGCCGGTCCCGAACGGCATCACCTGATAAAAACTGTCCAGCAGCAGGTCGAACTTCCCGGCTGAAACTATCCACTCGAGCAGCGGCCGATAGTCGGTGCGCTCGGCGGGCGCAAGGCCGGCGAACTTATCGTGTTCAAGCCAGTCCTCCAGGTGGGCCAGGGCCGCCACCCGGATATCTTCAGAGACCTTCAATGAGGCGAAGCCGCTGCTGGCTTGGTCCAGAATTCCCCTTGGAGTCAAGCGAAATCTCCTTCCAGTCGTCGTAGATCGAGGTAGAGTGTAGCGAATCGAGGCTAGGGTTGCGCGGCCGGGTCGGCGGGTTCACCGTCGGCGACCGGGGCGGGGCCCTGCCAGTAACCCGGCCGGGCGCGCACCTTCGCTCTCTCATACGACACTGCCACTTCTATCCGGTGGAAGATGCCGCTGTCGTTCAGATTGTTGGGCCGGTAGGTCAACAAGTATTGGCTACGCAAATCCTCGCCTATGCCCATGATCGCGTTCTGGATGCCGTCCTCGGTCAGCGGGGAATACACTTTGCCCCCCGTACCCGCGGCCAGCAGCTCCAGAGGATTGCTGAAGATCAGGTTCTTCACGCCGCGCACGAGATCAATCACGATGGGAATCATGTTCGGTGTCGCCCGCACACTGTGCTGCATCGTCGTCGTCGGCGTATCGGCCGCACCGGGGATCGACGCCCGAGCCTGCACTCCGGGTGGAATCGAAGGCGGAATCGGCTTGTCGTCGCGCTTAAACCAACCCTTGATCGACGACAACCTGATCGGGTAGACCATGATGTCGTGGATCTGCGCCGTCCGCATGGTCTCGCCCAAGCCCACATCGCTGGCCGTTTCCTGGTTCTCTGAGATCACGACAATCACCTTGCGATGCGTGCTCGGCCGCTTCACAAGCATCCGAATACCGTCGTACACCGCATCGCTCAGCCTTACGGCATCGCTGCCTAGCGTGATCTCCTTGAGCGCCTTCTCGATCTCTTTGGAGTCGCTGGTGAAATCCTGCATCAGGCGCACTCGCTGATCGAACGCAATCAAAGAGGCTTGCCCGAACTCGCCCAGGACCATCTCGGTGAAGAGAATGGCGGTCTTCTGGACCTCCGGCAGGATACCCTCGACACGGGAGCTCGATTGGACACAAATCACCATCGAGATCGGCAGGAAAGCCACGTCGAAACTGTCGATCACCTGAGCCTTTTGGTTGTCATAGATCCGGAAATCGAACGCCTCCAGCCCGTTGACGTAGACGCCCTTGCGATCCGTGATCGTGACCGGAACGGTGACCACGTTGACCTCCGACCCGAAGATCAGGTCGTCTCCAACGGAAAGGATTTCTTCCTCTCGTCCCTGCGCGGCGAGCGGTAGGGAGCCGACAGCGACCATGAGCGCCACGAGAAGCGCTGTGCACACGAACAACCCGGTGCGACGGGGATCAGCATAAGGTTTCTTCACGGTCGTCTTAAGAGCGTTCATGGTTCGCTATACGTTTCGTTCACGTCGGCGGTTTCGCCGTCAGCCTGCCTTGCGCTGATAGTAGCCGCTCTTACCCCCTTCTTTCTCCAGTAGATAGATGTCTCCGATTTCGATCGACTTATCGAGCGCCTTCGTCATGTCGTACACGGTCAGCGCAGCGATGGAGACCGCCGTAAGCGCTTCCATTTCGACGCCTGTGGGACCCGTGGTTGTCACACTTGATTCGATTTCAACGCCGCTGGGACCGAGGCGAATCTCAACATCGGCGTGCGTGATCGGCAGCGGGTGGCACAGCGGAATCAGCTCGCCGGTGCGCTTAGCTGCACTGATGCCGGCGATGCGCGCCACCTCAAGCGGGTCACCCTTGGGGTTCTCCGGGAGCTTCTCAATCACCGCCGCCGGCAGCTTCACGAAAGCATGGGCGCGGGCAGTGCGGCGGGTTGGCGATTTGTCGCTCACATCCACCATGCGGGCAGTGCCGCGGTCGTCGTAGTGAGAGAGTTTTTTCACCTGGGTAGGATCGAGATCCACTCTCCGGCTTCCCAGGATTTGCGGTCCGGTGTGGCCACCAGGAAGCAGTCCGCGCGGGCCAAAGCGACCAAATCACCCGAACCTTGCCATTGTACCGGATCGACCGTTACATCACCGTAATCGCCGCTCAGTATCGCGGGCAGAAAACGCGTCAGAGCGGGCTTGTGCTTGAAGTCCTTCGTGAGGCGGGCGGCGCTGAAGAGCATCCGCGAGGACTTTCGTCCCGCGAGCAAATCGACGGCCACGCGGGCGAAGAGCTCGAACGTCACCATGGTTGAAATCGGGTTACCGGGAAGGCCGAAAACGGGTTTGCCGCCGACTTTCGCGAACACCAGCGGCTTGCCGGGCTGAATCGCGACACCGGTAAGGAAGAACTCAGCTCCCAGGTCGCGGAGAGCGCTCGCCACGTAGTCGTACTTGCCGACCGAAGCCCCTCCGGACAGCAGCAGTAAATCGGATTGCAAGCCCTGTTCGATCAGCTCGCGCGTGCGCTCCTGCGTGTCGGGCGCGATCGGCAGGATGCGAGGCTCACCGCCCGCCCGGCGCACCTGCGCCGCCAACGAATAGGCATTCGAGTTGCGGATCTGATAGGGCTCAGGCGTTGCGTCAATCGGCAACACTTCGTCGCCCGTCGAGAGAATCGCGACCTCGGGTCGGCCGTGGACCTCGACTCCCGCGCATCCAACCGATCCCAGCAAGGCAATCTCGGGATAGCCCAACACCGCGCTCGCCTTGAGTACGACTTCGCCGGTCTGGGTCTCGCTACCCCGAAAAATCAAATTCTTACCGCTGGCGACGCCACGCTCCAAGGTCACGCGGTCACCGTCGCGCTGCGCATATTCCTGCATCACCACCGAGTCCGCCCCTTCCGGTCCCGGCGCACCCGTCATAATCTGCACTACTTGGCCCGGCTCGATGCGGAACTGTGAGGCCTCGCCCGCGCGCGTTTCTCCAATAACGTCTAGAGTCACCGGTGGATCGGCGACGTCCGACGCGATCACCGCGTAGCCGTCTCGCGTCGAACGATTGAAAGGCGGGTAGTCACGATCGGCAACGGTATCGGTCGCCACCACGCGTCCCAACGCCTCGGCGAGGGGCACGGTCTCCGTGGGAGGCAGCGTCAACCCCTCGGCCATACGCGCAGCGATCAAGTCTCGTGCTTCGTCGAAAGGAAGAAGAGGCATTCTTCTATTATCGTGACGTCCGCGCCCAGACCATCTCGGCTTTCCTCTGACCGTCTAATAGGCGCTTACTTCAACAGTCTTTCCAGGGTTGAGCCCTTGACCAGGATCGTCTCATCGCGCTCGGGGCCGGTCGAGATGGCTCCGATCTCCACTTGAACTTGGTCGGAGAGGAACTGCACGTAGTCCTTGGCCCCCTGCGGCAGGGCGTCGTAGTCGGTGACACCCTTGGTCGTGCCCTCCCAGCCGGGGCGCTCGTCGTAAACCGGCTCGACACCCTCCAAGACGTGCGGCAGGGCCGGCATGTCTGCGAGAATCTCGCCCTTGTAGCGGTACGCCGTGCAGACGGGAATGGTCTTGAGTCCGTCAAGGACATCGAGTTTGGTCACAATCAGCGATGCGAAGCTGTTGATGGTGTTCGAGTACCGCAGTAAGGGAGCGTCGAACCAGCCACAGCGCCGCGGCCGGCCCGTTACCGAGCCGTATTCTCCGCCTTGGTCGCGCAACCTCTGAGCCGCATCGCCTTCCGCTTCGGTCTGGAATGGCCCGCCGCCGACCCGCGTGATGTAGGCCTTCACAATCCCGATTACCGCGTCGACGTGCACGGGCGAGACACCCAGTCCAGTACATACGCCGCCCGCCGTGGCATTCGATGACGTCACAAAAGGATACGTGCCGTGGTCGATGTCAAGCATCGTGCCCTGCGCGCCCTCGAACAGCACTTTCTTGCCGCTGCCCATAGCCTTCTGAAGGTAGCTCGCGGTATCGCAAACGAAGGGTCGGATGCGGTCGGCGTAGGCGCGGTACTCGTCGAAAATGGCATCGAAGTTCCAGGTTTCTCCGATGTTCAGAGCCTTGGCGAGAAGGTCTTTCTCGCGGGCATTCACCTCGAATTGCGCCCGGAACTCGTCGCCGTTCATCAGCTCCGCGACACGCAGACCGCGGCGGCCGATCTTGTCTTCATAGCTGGGCCCGATGCCGCGCGATGTCGTCCCGATCTTGATCTTGCCGGGAGTATCCTCGGTAGCCTTCTCCATCATGCGGTGATACGGAAAGATGACGTGCGCCCGGTTGCTGATGAAGAGGTTGCCCTCGATCTCGACGCCCGCGCCGGAGAGCGCATCGATTTCCTGAAGCAGGGCAGCGGGGTCAATCACGACACCATTGCCGATAACGACCTTCTTTCCTGGCCGCAGAATCCCGCTCGGCACCAGCTTGAGGATGAACTTCTTATCCCCGATGTACACCGTGTGGCCGGCGTTGTGGCCCCCCTGGGCCCGCGCCACGACATCAAAACGGTCTGCGACAAGGTCGACGATCTTTCCCTTGCCCTCGTCGCCCCACTGCGTACCAAGAATTACTACATTCGCCATAGTTGTACCTTGAAGCCCCAGGAGGCGCCGCGGAAGAATAAGCGACTAGGCTGGTTCAGCGGATAAGCAGAAGAATCTGCCGGGGGAGAGAACTGCAAAACCCAATTCTAGCCCGTCAGCCCACGGGGTGTAAACGACAAGCTCCGCGCCTAGATACGATTGATCAGAGTGGCGAAATACGCAGCACCGAAGCCGTTGTCGATGTTCACAACGGTCACGTTGCTGGCACAGCTATTGAGCATCCCCAGCAGGGCCGCCAGTCCATTGAAACTCGCACCGTAGCCGACGCTGGTGGGCACAGCGATCACGGGGACAGAAACGAGCCCGCCGACCGCGCTCGGCAGCGCACCCTCCATCCCGGCGCAACAGATGACCACGCGCGCCGAACCCAGCCTTTCGCGGTTGGAGAGAAGCCGGTGGATGCCCGCCACGCCCACGTCGTAGATCGTATCCACCTCGTTGCCCATCACCTCGGCCGTGACTCTTGCTTCTTCGGCAACCGGGATATCACTTGTGCCCGCGCAGACGATGGCGATCTTGCTCTTGCCCACGATCGTCCTATCGCGCCAGACGCGGATGGCGCCCGAGCGCGGCATGTACTCGGCCGCCGAGTCGAGACCTCTGACCGCCTCGGCCATCTCTTCGCTGGCGCGGGTCACTAATAGGTTCTGTGACTGCTCCAGCAGCTTCGCTGAGATCTCGCGGACTTCGTCGACCGTCTTACCCCGCCCGAGAATCACCTCGGGCATGCCGTGGCGAAGCGCGCGGTGATGGTCGACCTTGGCGAACCCCAGGTCCTCGAAAGGCATGTGGCGAAGCCGGTCGAGCGCGTCGGCCGTATCGCGCGTACCCGCAGCTACCTCGTCAAGAAGCTCTCGTAGTTGTTGCTCGTTCATGTACTCGGAGGATAACGGGTTTCGAAGGGATGAGGCCAGCCCAGCGAGAGTCTAGAACCGGATGCGGTCCCCCACCTTGAGCCGATGCGCCGCCGCTTGACCGCCCGCCATCTCAAGCACGGACTGAGACTTCACAGAACCACCATAGTCGGGGCAGTCGGCAGGATTGGTCGAACCACAGGGGGGCGTGTCCGCCGATATCTCGACAATTACGCCTTCGGGGTCCATCCAGATGATGTCGAGAGGGATGAGCGTCTGAAACATCCAGAAGGGCCGCTGCTCGTAGCTCGTGAAGTTGAACAGCATTCCGCGGTCGGGCGCGAGATCGCGGCGAAACATGAGGCCACGCTGCTGCTCGGCGACGGTACTCACAACCTCTGCGTGAACGACGGCGCCGTCCGGGAGGGTGATCGAGACGCCGCCCAGGTTCGGGCTGGCGTTGGGTTGCGGATCAGAGCAGCTTGCCAAGCCGGCGGCGGCCATCAGCAACACGGCCATCACCGCCGAAGCGGCACCAAGCCAATCAATCGAAATCGATCTCATACGTGCGCTCTGTCGAGAGCACCGGCGTTAGTACGTCAAGACTCTTTCCGCCGCTGCCCGAATTGTTTCCACTGACGGCAACACCTCGACTTCGAGGTTCGCTGCCGAAGGAATAAAGCAATCCTTAGCGCCGAAGCGGGCAACGGGGGCGTCAAGCCAATCGAAGCATTCATCGGCCACCCTGGCGGCCACTTCCGCTCCGAAGCCCATGGTCACCGTGTCTTCGTGGGCGATGAGTACGCGGTTGGTTTTGCGGATGCTCTCGAAAACGCGCTCTTGGTCCCAGGGAACAATACTGCGCAAATCGATGACCTCGACGGACGCGCCTCCCTCTTCCTCAAGTTGCTCGGCAACGCGCTCAGAAAGATGAGCCGCCGTTCCCCAGGCAACGATTGTCAGATCGGACCCTTCACGCACGACGCGGGCTTTCCCGAACGGAATCATGTAGTCGCTATCAGGTTCCGGAGTACGGGCGTCCATGCGCCGATAAAGCCCCTTGTGCTCCAAGAAGATGACGGGGTCTTCGCATCGCGCAGCCGTCTTGATGAGTCCCTTGGCGTCGGCCGCGGTCGACGGATAGACGACGTACCAACCCGGGATATGCGCGAAGTAGGTCTCAATGTTGGCCGAGTGCCAGGGGCCGCCCTTGATGTATCCGCCGACGGCGACTCGCACGACGATCGACGAGTCCCAGACGCCGTCACTACGCCAGCGGATCGTGGCAATCTCGTCGCGCAACTGTAAGAAGCCGGGCCAGATGTAGTCGGCGAACTGAATCTCGACGATGGGCTTGTAACCACCCGTGGCCATGCCGCCGGCGACACCAACGATACTTGCCTCGGCTAGTGCTGAATTCACAACCCGGCCGGGGAACTTCTCACCCAGGCCGCGGGTCACGCCGAAAACGCCGCCCTTGGGGTCGCCGATGTCCTCGCCCCACATGTAAATCTTCGGGTTGCGCTCCATCTCTTCGCTCAGGCCGCTGTTGATGGCATGCACCATGCTGACCTTCTGGTCAGACGCGCAGTTCGGGTCAGGCTCTTCGTCAACAGGGGACCGCCCGGAGAAGACGTGCTCCATGACGTCGTAGTTCTGCGGGAACGGGTAGCTGTCGGCTTCCTCGGCCGCCTTGTCAACCTTCTCTTTGATCTCGCCCCGCAGGGACTCGATCTCCGACTTGGTCATCAACTTGTTGCGCAGAACGTATTTCTCGGTAAGCAGAACGGGGTCACGCTCGAGGATCTCTTCCAACTCGTCTTCGGAGCGATACTTCTTCTGGTCGTCCGAGGACGAGTGCGATTCCAGACGAACCACGCTGCACTCGATCAGAGCCGGCCCGTTGCCGTCGCGGATGTACTGGATTACTTCGGGAAGAATCTGATACATCGGCTCGAACCACGTGCCGTCGAGCGGGTGCGTCCGCATTCCGAAGCCCTCGGCAATGCGGTGTACCTTCGAGGAGGTCTGGCTGGCCTGCGGCACGCTAATCGCGTAACCGTTGTTCTGAACGACGAAAAGCACGGGCAGCGATTCGCGCTGCGCCCAGTTGAGCGCCTCGAAGAACTCACCTTCGCTCGTCGCGCCCTCACCGGAGGAAACGTACACGACTTGGTCGGTGCCGTTCTCCCTGCAGGCTTTGGCCATTCCCACGGCGGGTAGATACTGCGTGCCTGTACAGGCGGTCTGTGAAACGAGCTTCAAGTCGCGGGATGACCACTGCTCCGGCATATTGACGCCGCCGGAGTTCGGGTCACCATCGCGGCTCAGCATGCCGAGGAAGATGTCCTTCAGGTCCATACCGAGCGAGATGGCGACGCCCTTCTCGCGGTAGTACGTGTAGAACCAGTCGTGGCCGGGTTGAAGCAACATCGGTATTCCGACTTGGACCTTCTCGTGTCCGCGCGTCGGGGCATTGAAGGTGCACTTGCCCTGCTTGACGAACACCTTCATGCGCTCTTCGACGTAGTAGACCTGGAGCATCCTGTCGTAGAGATCGCGTATGACCTCATCCGGAACGATGCGTTCCTCGGATGGAGGCGGGACCTTGAGTAAGCTTTTGGACATCGTTAAGTGTTCCTGACCAAAGGGATTGTACTGCCGGTGCCAGCTGGCGGAAGTCCGCGCATCGGTGCGAGAGGACCCGCCGCGAGCGACCGGTTAGGTTTTGGTGCTTTGACGGCCCGGATCGGTCATCTTGGACGTGATCCAGCCGCTTCCAGGGCGAAGTGCAACTATCTGTGCCTACCGCCGCCGCATCCCGCGGTTCGGAGGCTCGCTTCGCCACTCTTTACAATACTGCATCTGATCGGCCGATGACGGCCCGGCACGCGCCGGAGAGAGCCGAAACGGAGCGGGCGCCCTTCGTGGAATCCGCTTGCAGAGGCGGTGCCAAGAGCCTTCTGAGCGGGGGAAAGGGTGTGCTATCTTAAGTGTCGCCTCGCGCCGGAATGAGCCAAATCCAGACGAAATCCCAGTTGATGAGCGGCTCGGAAGTGGACCGCTCGCTGGTGCGTTTGGCTCACGAAATTATTGAGAAAACCCCATCAAGTCAACAACTTGTCGTCGTGGGCATCCATCGCCGCGGTGCCGTGCTCGGAGAACGCCTGGCGGAGAAGCTTAAGGATGTCGTCGGCCACGAGATCCCATTCGGAAGCCTTGATATCACCCTCTACAAAGACGACCTGACGACGGTCTCCCACCACCCCGTCCACAACGCCACCGACATCGCGTTTTCCGTCGACGGCAAACTCGTACTTCTCGTTGACGACGTGCTCTACACCGGCCGCACGACGGTCGCCGCGCTACGGGCGCTGCTCGACCATGGCAGGCCGGGCGCCGTGCGGTTATGCGTGCTGATTGATCGAGGGCGCCGCGAATTGCCGATCGAGGCGGACTACGTCGGCCGCCGTGTCGAGACCGAGGACGAAGAAATCGTCGAGGTCAAGGTCGAGTCGATTGACGGCGACGAGCGGGTCCTGCTGGTGGAGAAGGTCGCGGGATGAGTTCCTCAGGCTCAGTAGTAGCGCGGCCCGGCTTGCTGGGAATCGAAAACCTAGATCGGAGCGAGATTGAGTGGTTGCTCAAACGCGGGCATCACCACAAACGCAAGCCGGGAGAGAGCGCCAAGAAGCTCGACACGCTACGCGGCAAGTCGATCGTCAACCTCTTCTTCGAGCCGTCGACACGAACGCGGGCCAGCTTTGAGATTGCCGCCAAACGTCTGGGTGCGGACACGATTTCGATTTCCGGCGAAGGTTCGAGTTTGTCAAAGGGCGAGTCGCTCGTTGATACCCTCAACACCCTGGCGGCGATGCTTCCCGACACGATCATAATGCGTCACTCGGCATCAGGCGCGCCGCACTTCCTGTCGCGTTATCTATCGACGCCGATTATCAACGCCGGCGACGGACTGCACGAGCATCCCACACAGGCCCTGCTCGATGCGCTTACTATCCTCGACCACCGGCCGACGCTCGAAGGTTTACGCGTCGCGATTATCGGCGACGTAGGCCACAGTCGCGTCGCCCGATCAAACGTCTACCTGCTTTCGAAATTCGGCGCGGAGATCGTGCTCTGTGGACCCGCCACCATGACGCCGAAGCCTTTAGCCAAACTGGTCCCCGGGATCGTCTTGACCCACAACATCGTCGAAGCCGTCACCAACGCCGACGTCATCATGATGTTGCGCGTGCAGCTCGAGAGACAGAACGTCTTGAACTTCCCCAAGAACGAGTACTTCCAGTTCTATGGCCTGCGGTGGGAACACTTCCGACGCGCCAAGCCCGACGCCATCGTGATGCATCCCGGTCCGATCAATCGGGGCCGTGAGATTTCATCCGAAGTCGCGGATTCGCCGCGTTCGGTCATCCTGAACCAAGTCGAGAACGGCGTTGCGATCCGAATGGCAGTGCTTGAGAGGGTATGCGGCCATACCGGGGAGTCGAACAACTAATGAGCCGCCTGCTGATCAAGAACGGCCATTTGATCGAGCCGTCATCGGGAATCGACGCCAAGCATGACGTCTTGCTCGAAGACGGCCAGGTGGCCGCGATCGAGCTCTCCATCGACGCGACGGACGCGGAGATCCTAGATGCGAGCGACTGTTTCGTCGCGCCGGGCTTCCTCGATATCCACGTGCATCTGCGTGAGCCCGGCATCGAACATGCCGAGACGATTGAGACCGGGTCGCGGGCAGCAGCGGCAGGTGGTTTCACGACCGTCTGCTGCATGCCGAACACGATTCCGGTGAACGACAGTCCCACGGTAACAAGCTTCATTGTCGAACGCGCACGCCGCTCGGCGATCGTGAACGTCTATCCGATCGGGGCCATCACCAAAGAAAGCAAAGGCGAGCAGCTTGCGGAAATCGGCTCCATGCACAAGGCCGGCATCGTCGCCATCTCAGACGACGGCCGCCCCGTGATGAACTCGCGCGTGATGCGCCGCGCCATGGAATATGCCGCTTCGTTCGGCCTGACGGTGATCGATCATTGCGAAGACCTCAACCTCAGCATGGGCGGTGACATCCACGAGGGCGCTCACTCGGTCCGGCTAGGGCTGCGCGGCGTCCCCGGCTGCTCCGAGGATGTCATGGTGGCGCGGGACATCATCCTCAGCGAAGCGACCGGAGCGCCGATTCACATCGCGCACATCTCGACGCGCAACTCGATTGAGATGGTGCGTCATGCGAAACATCTCGGTATCCGCGTCACAAGCGAAGTGACGCCGCATCACTTCGCGCTGACCGACACAGATATCGCGGGCTACGACGGTAACTACAAAATGAAGCCGCCGCTACGGGCTCACATCGACAAGAACGCCGCCCTCGAAGGACTGATCGACGGGACAATCGACGCCATCGCGACCGATCACGCTCCGCATACGGGCAACATGAAGATGCAGGAGTTCGAGCGTTGTCCGTTCGGCGTCACCGGTCTGGAGACGGCGATTGGCCTGACGCTGGAAGAGTTGGTCCATCCGGGCAAGATCGACCTCAAGCACATGGTGAGGTTATTCACGAGCGGCGCGGCCGAGGTACTCGGGCTCGACCGCGGAAAGCTGACCGTCGGCGGCCCTGCTGATGTCACCGTATTCAACACTAGCCGAGAATGGGTCTTCGATGTCAACGAGTCGCAGTCCAAGAGTAAGAATTCCCCTTTCCACGACCACGCGTTCCGAGGCGGCCCAGTGGCCACAATCGTCGCGGGCAAGACGGTTTGGCGGGCGCCGGTCGGTGTCGTCACCTAGCTTCACCAGCCAGTCCTGTCAGGCGGCGGCCACGAGAGAGCCGTTACACTAGGGCGACGCCAGCCCCACGAGAATTCACAAAGGTCCCCGCATGCAACCCTCGCAAATCCGCAACATCATTCTGATTGCCTCCGTCTTAATTGTTCTCGCCGGTTCCCGGGCCTTCGCGGAACTGGTGATCGACTATCAGTGGTGGCAAGAAGTGAACCAGCTTTCCACCTGGTACAACATGCTGCTCTATCAGGTGTTGCCGGCTGTCGTGGGCTCAACGATCGCATGGCTCACGCTGCTGTGGACCCATGGCAAGGGCGTCCGCTTCGCGTCAGTGCCGGAAGCCGGAGGCACACTCTACCGCCGGCTCGTGATGGCCGCCCTGCTGGTCGTCGCGATTGTCTTCATCGGCTCGGCAGTGGACTCGCAAACGGTAATGGCGTTCGTCGGCTCGCTCGGTCTGAGCGCGGAAGCAAATGCCTGGACGGACCCGGTGTTCAACGAGGAATTGCCGTTCTACCTTTTCCGGCTTCCCTTCTACACGCAACTGCTGCGCTTCGTGTTCGTCGTCGCGGTGTTCTCGATCCTTGTGTTCTGGGCGTCGGGACGTGGCTGGCAACTGTTCGAAAAGCTCAAGAAGTTCCGCGCCGGCGGCGGTTCCGTGGAGGAGTTTGACCCCGGTCCGAACCCCCTTCTTCTACCTGGTGCGACGCAAACGAATTTCGCGAAGATTCTCGCCGGGGTCGCCTTGGCGGCGCTGGCGGCATGGTTTTACCTCGGCCGCTACAGCCTGCTCATGAACCAACATCCGTTCATGACCGGCATGGACTATGTCGACGAGAACGTGACGTTAGTGTTGCGATGGGTAGTCATCGCCGCCGCCCTGGTCTGCATCCCGCTGATCGCGATGATGAAACTACGGCTGGCGGTCGGCTTGCTCGCGGGCGCGCTCATCGCCAATGCCGTGCTCCCGGAAGCCGTTCAGATACTCAAGGTGCGGCCGAACGAGTTGCAAGTGCAGCGGTCCTACATCGAGAGACATATCAAGGCCACGACTCAGGCCTTTGGGCTCACCACACGGGCGACCGAACAAACGTTTCGCTCGTCACGGAAGGAGGCGATCAACGTCGCGGACCATGCCACGTTGGTCGACAACATCCGACTGTGGGACGTGCGGGCATTCAACGACACCATCACGCAGATCCAGGCTCTCAGGCCGTACTACCGGTTCCCGGACGTGGACATCGACCGCTACACGATCGACGGCAAGATCAAGCAGGTTTTGCTGTCCCCCCGCGAGATTGATGTGACACAGTTGTCGGGCGATGCGCGCGATAGCTGGGTCAGCCGCAACATGATCTACACGCACGGCTACGGCGTCGTGATGTCAGAGGTCAACCGCACCACCGATGACGGCCTGCCCGTACTGCTGATTCAAGACGCGCCGCCGGTCGTGAAATCAGACGACCTCAAGCTGACGCGTCCCGAGATCTACTACGGCGAGTTCACCGATTCCACCGTCTTTGTCGGCACGGACCAGGAAGAATTCGACTATCCCTCCGGCGACGAGAATGTCTTAGCCAACTATGATGGCACGGGCGGCTTCCCGATCCACTCTCTGCTGTTACGCCTGGCTGCGTCGGTTGCCACCGGCGACTACAACGTCGTCCTCACCGGCCAAATGAACGAGAGCAGCCGCATGATGATGCATCGCGATGTGCGTGAGCGGCTGCGGCACATAGCCCCGTTCATCCATTGGGAGCAGGATCCTTATCTGGTGATTACCGACGAAGGACGATTGGTTTGGATCGTCGACGGCTACACCTCGTCGGACTTCCACCCGTATTCAAAGCGCGTGAACGTCGCGGCTTTCGGGGAGAGCACCAACTACGTGCGCAACTCGGTGAAAGCGACGGTCGACGCCTACAACGGTGACACGAAGCTCTACCGCTTCGAGGAGCAAGACCCGATCATCCAGGCCTATAGCGCGCTGTTTCCCAACCTCTTCCATGACGAAGCTGACATGCCCGCTTCGCTGCGGGAGCACGTGCGGTATCCCGAGCTCATGTTCCAGATTCAGGCCGAGACCTACCGCACGTTTCACATGAAGGACCCGGAAGTGTTCTACAGCAAGGAGGATCTGTGGGACGTCGCGCAGAGCCTCGCCGGCGACACGAACACGTCCGCGCCGATGAACCCCACCTACATCGTGGCGACCGTGCCCGGCGAGACCGAGCCGGAATTCCTCCTGATGCTGCCGTTCACGCCGCGCGGCCGACCGAACCTGATCGGATGGATGGCAGCGCGCTGTGATGGCGACAAGTTGGGCGAACTGATCTTTTTCCAACTCTCGAAACAGGAGTTGGTCTACGGGCCAAGTCAGATCGAAGCGCGTATCAATCAAGACCAGGAGATTGCCAAGGACTTGACGCTGTGGGGTCAGCAGGGCTCACGCGTTTTGCGCGGCGACATGATTGCTCTACCCCTGGAAGACAATTTTCTCTACGTTGAGTCGATCTACATCCAGGCGGACTCGGCTCGCATGCCGCAGTTGCGCAAGGTTGTGCTCGCCATCGGGAATCGATTGATTTACGAAGACACCTTCGCCCAGGCGCTCTCGATGCTCGACGACGGAAGCGTTGCCGTAGCGGATGCCGGGGAAGATCCCGCTGGTGGCGAGCGGCCTAGCGATGGGACGTCCTCGCCAACCGCTGTGACCGGTACGGGACGATTGCGGGCGGTAGCCTCGCGGCTTCAGCAACTCCGGCGTCAAGCAGAAGAATTGGTCAAAGAGTTGACCTCCGTCGAAGAAGAACTTCGGCGGTAAGGCCACCGAGTCTCACGCAGACAATGTAGGGGCACGGCATGCCGTGCCCGCCAAGCAGGCAGCCCCTACAGTTTCGGTCGATACCCCGCCCTCGTCCGGATGCGGTGCTTGCTGAGTTCATCACCGGCGAGTTCGATCGTGATGCTGCGCCAGCCTCGATTCGGGTTCGGCTGCGGATAGTAAGTCAGCGTATAGGAGCTGCCTAGCTCTTCGCGAATCTCGGTGAACGCCTCCGCCTGCTTCTGCCAGCTTCGCGCGAAGAAGGCCCGTCCACCGGTGCTCTGTGTCAGCCGCCGAAAGACGTTCCAGGAGATCGGGCCTTTGTTTACTTCCTTCGTGCTGATCACATAGATCGGGATACTTTCGCCTTCGGCGAGCGCGCGTACATCGTCAGGCGCGACGGCGCTGGCCGAGTCAGGTCCGTTGGAGAAAACGATGATGACTTTCCGGCCAGGCACCTCGGCAGCGTCGCGCAAAGTAAGCAGCAGAGAATTGTAGAGCGCTGTCTCGTCGCCCGCAACGGCAAGGCGCAGACCGCAAATCGCATCCCAACGTTGATTCGTAAGCGGTGCGTGGCGCGTGAGGTTGCGGCTGTAACCGTACACCGCAACGGAGTCGGCACTATCGAGTCCGCGGATGAAATCGGCAATGGCGTCTTCCGCGTAGACGAAGCTGCGATACATGAAATTACTGGTGTCGAAGAGAACGAAAACGTTGGTACCCACAAGCGACGGGTCGGCCGGGGCCGACGTGTCCGGAGCTTCAGCGATGATGGCCGCGGGCTTGCTGGGAGCAATCGCCGCCGCGGCGCGTTCTCCGGCGGGAGAAAGTCGGAGGGGCGTTTGGTTGCCCTCCGCGAACGTCGCCAAGGTCTGTTCGATGCCGTCTTCAAAGACCCGGAAGTCACTGGGGTCAAGGGCGCGTATGTAGCGGCCTCGGCGGTCCGTCACGGCCACATTCAGCAAGACTAAGTCGACTTCAACACGAAAGAGCGGCTCTTCACCGCCGGCCTCCTGCCACTCGGCGGGGACCTCCGCCAACATGCCGAGGGAAACCAATAGGGCAAAAAAACAGCAAGTAACCAACGCCACGACGAATGCTTGACCGTTTCACTCTGATCCTCTTCTTGACCGTCGGCACTACTCTTGGCTCGCCCGCGGAGGTTCGGCCGGCTGGGGCCGCATCTGCTCCCGATATCGGTCCGCCACGACCCGCATCGAATGGAGCAGGGCGGGCCAATCATCCAGGTGAGTAGCAAAGATGCGTTCGATCAATTTCTGCGTCCACTCCGGCACGAGCAAGTTCAGGCGCGCGGGCTCGACATGCAACTCGTCGGCAAGCGCCGCCCAAAACAGGTTCGTCGACTCCCAACTTTCAGCCAGAATGCGACTGGAAAATCTCATCATGGTCGGGAACAGCGGCAGGTGCAACAGATCGGAACGGTAGGAATGAGAGAGTGCCGGGTGCGGCGTGCCGAAGATACTCGCCAACCTGGAATAGTCGAAACGCTCGGGAACGCTGTCTGCAAGTCTGGCGATCGCGCGCCACACGGGCCCTCCTACATCCAGTATGTCATCGCGATGAGCCTTGCCGAAGGCGGTCGCCAAGCGGTATTTCTCGGCTGGTGTCAGTTCGTCGAGGCCGGCTTGGATGTGTCCTTCGGCTAAATGCCGCCACATCAGGTCAAGCCGGTGCGGGTCCACTTGGTTCCTCAGAATCGGATCAACCTTCTCCGCCAAATTCTCAGCAGCAGCCGAAGCCGCCACCAGCAAGTCAGCAAGCCGCAGATGGAGCGCCACGACGAAGTGCTGCTCGTCCCGTGTCACGCCCCACCAGCGCGGAACGATCGCCCCGATCATGATCTGTGGCGCAAGGTCTTGCCAGATGAGCGCCTGCCGCTCCGTCGGAATCAAGAAACCCTGCTCGGCGTCAGCCAGTGCGAAGGCCAGCCCATTCAGCGAGCCCACCATCCGCCCGCCCGCGCTGTTTGGCCAGCCCGTGCCGCCGAGCCGCGGCTGATCCCAACTCTTGCTCTGTTGAGGGCCCAGAAAATCGTGGCTCCGAACGAACAGTGGGTTGGCCCGAATCAGCTCAGCTCCGGGCGGCGAGTAGTAGATATAGTTCAGGCCCACCAGCGAGTCGCGCAGGATGGCGGCAAGGTTGCCCCGGATCTCAAGCAGAGCGTCCGGCCGTCCCTGTGCTTTGTCTGCCGCTCGGCTCAGGCTCAACGAGCGCTGGCGTTGAATATGCTTCTCGATCCAACCCCCCTGCGAAAACGCATTTGACTCTTCCGACGAGAGGCTGGAGCGGGGCAAGCGCACCTCCGAGATGCGCGACGCCAGGCGGTTCGCCATCGCCACGTTGAAGCTCTCACCGCGTGACGCGCGCTCCAAATGGTCGGCGAGGTCGAAGACATCCTTAATCGAGACCAGCCGTTGCGTGGCGAAGCGCCTGGTGAGCATCTGGAGTATCTCCTCGTGAACACCACGCTCGCTTGGGTTCGGGTTGCCCGCCAACAGCTCGATGAGCCGATTTTGGGGCGACGCGTCCTCCGCGGAACCGGTCGCTTCCAAGAGGGCCTTGACGCCGGCCCGGGCCGCCTCGAAGATGGCCTGTTCGCTATCCATCTGCTGCATGGCCGCCATCAACGCGCGGAACGAGCAGTCAGCGTCGGCAGCCGGGATCTGCCCCTGGCGAACCAGAATCTGCCACAGACCGAATACCGCTTGATGCGTGCCAATCGCATCCGAACGCCGCACGAGATTGCGCCCCTTGTTAAACCTCGGCAACGAGTCAAGATACGCGACGATGGTTTCTTCCGATAGGGTGGGCGCGTCATTGAACAGACTGAACTGGTCGCCGAATAGCGTAAACGCAAGCAACAGTTTGTCCACGGTCTCGGCCGACAGCGGCTTCGCCCGTGCACGGTCGATGTTGGTCACCGCGATGAACATCTGCAGCGGCTCGTTTTCGACCATCTTGCGGCACATGCCGAATACGGCCTCGATCACGTCGTCGGGCTGCGTCCAGTTGGGGGCCGCTTTCGCGAGCCGGCCGTCATACTCACCATGCGGGTGGGTCGCGAAGAGTTTCCTCCACGGTTCCATTCCACCCGGGAGATACGCCTGGCCGTTCGATCTCACATCGAGCCGCGTCGCCAGCAGCATGAGGTCGGAATTGGCCCGAAAGATTGGCCGGGCCGGCCCGGGGCTCGTCACCTTGCCCCGCACCGCCATGTAGAACCGCTCGAGGCGCGCCGGATTGCTGAAGTATTCAGCCTCCAGCCCCTGACCCCACCACATCGAGTCGTAGTAGGAAGCCATCCATCCGTCATCTAACTCGGCAAGCCTCTGCAGAAACTCGGCGCCCTGGTCGGGTGAAACGCGTACGAGCTTCTCCCACGCACCCCGTACTTTCGATCCGCCCGGAACCACCGCCTTGCCGTCTTTCAACTCAAAGTTGCCGCCGAAGAAATCCAGTACATCGGCGAAGTCAAGTAGCCGCTCGCTATCGATCTTTTCTCGCAAGGCCAGGGCCGTCGGACGGTGCATCTTATCCAGAGCGACATAAAGCCGCGCCATCACCGGGTTCTCAAGCAAGATGTTGATGAAAGCGCCTTCCGCTTTGCGCGGTGCAATGCCGGTCCAGTAGTCTTGGCCAAACAGCACGGGCAGATAGGTTGCCTTGTAGGGCAACTCGAACGGCTTCTCCAGGCGGAAGGCCTGCTCCAGATCAGCGAGCGGGAAACCGGAATCGATCGATAAGAACGCGCGTGAGGGGTTGACCGTTTCCAGCACCGCCTCTGGTCCACATTCGTTTCGCAACCGGAACCCCAGGATCTTGAGAAGCTGCGCGGTTTCCGCCGATTCGCACTGAGGAATGCGAATCGCTTCAGCCCCACCCGCAAGCTGCTCCAGTTCGCGCGCCTGAGACAGGTATTGCAAGATGAGCTTGAGATATTCCGTCTGCACCATCGAGTCGGCGCCCGAGCTGGCCCGATAGCCGCTCGTCATGATGTTGCGCGCGAGCGCCGCGAACAGCTCTTCCGGGCTCTGATCGGTCGACAAGGCGGCCATTCTTCGAAACTAGAAGATCGGACCGGGGATGCGTGCCCACGTGATCCTGTCTTCGTTCGCGGGGGCGGCGTCGAGGATCTGTTCAGCGCGGCGTAGCCCTTCCCCACCAGCGCCACGGTAGGACTTGAGGAGCCGATCCGCCGCCTCGTTGTTCCCCTCCGCCAGAGCGATCAGCACGAGCCGACGAAGAAGGCCTTTGCGCGCATCGGCGTCCGAAGTCGGCGTGTTATCCAGAACCCGTTCGTACGCTTGCAGGCGGTCTGCCTGTCCAAAGCGGTCGAGGAATTCAGCGTAAGCAAGCTGATCCTCGCGGTCCGCCCGTGCCGACATCGCCGCTTCGGCCAAGACCTGCTGAGCCTGAGCCGGATCACCGGCCTGCTCCAGTTCAGCAGCGCGCCGCGCCGCATCGCTCGCCGCCGAAACAGGCAACGTGGCCACGACGAAAAGAATCACAGCAAAGATACGACTCATCGTTCTCTCCCGTGAATCGACCTTCCAAAGCCGCCCGGAGGTCTCGATACCTGTCCTCAGCCCAATCGCGCCGATTGTATGTGGTTACCCGTGTCACTGACAAGCAAATAGGGCATCTTTTTACCTCCCGTCCGCAGACTGTATGGAAACGTACATCGTCGCGGCGGGCCGCCCGCCTCTCCGAAATCAGGCCTGCTTAGCTCCGTTGCGGCTCGCGAAGAAGCGGTGAATGCGCTCCGCCTGAACCGGTCCCACGACCCGCCGAAGGTCCTCGACAGAACCCGATTCGATCTTACGCAGGCTCCCGAGCGTCCGCAACAGCTTTCGAGCCGTCTGCTCGCCAACCCCGGGAATTTCTAGCAGCACACTACTGAGCCGCTTGGAATCCCGGCGCTTGCGGTGGAAAGTCACCGCGAAACGATGGGCCTCGTCGCGCACTCTCTGGACCAGATGCAGCACCGGCGAGAAGCGGTCCAAGCGGACCGGTTCGTCCCCCTGTTCGGCGACATAGATGAGTTCTTCGCGCTTGGCGATCGCGGCGACCGGCTGATTAATGATGCCGATGGCTTCCAGCGCCTCCACGGCGGAATGCAACTGGCCGATGCCCCCGTCGATGAGAACCAATCCCGGAAACGGCTTCTGCTCTTCTTGGAGACGCGCATATCGTCGCGTCACCGCCTCGCGCATGGACGCAAAGTCATCAATACCCGCAACCGTCTTGATGATGAACTTGCGGTAGTCGCCCTTCTTCATCCGGCCGTTCTCCCACACGACCATCGACGCCACCGTGTCGCTGCCCTGAATATGCGAAATGTCGAAGCACTCGATCCGGGCCGGCGCGTCCGGCAGATTCAGCGCGTCGACCAGAGCGGTCATGATGGCCTTCGATGTAGGCTTCATCACCCGGAAGCGTTGCTCGAAACCATGCCGCGCGTTGGTCTCGACAAGATCTAGCATGGCTCGCTTCGAGCCGCGCCGCGGCGTCGAAATCTCAACCTTGCGGCCACGTTTCTCGCTGAGCAGCTCTTCCATCACATCGAGATCCTCGAAATCCGTCGGCACGTGAATCAACGACGGGACATATTGCGCGTCGAGGTAGATTTGCATCAACAAGCTTGAGAGGAACTCGCGCTTCTCAAACCCGTGAACGTCTTCCCAGTAGAATTCGCGCCGGTCTACAACGCGGCCGTTCCGAACGTGAAACAGATTCACCGCCACGAACGGAGGGTCGGCGTAGATGCCGAATATATCGATGTCACGGCCTTCCGCCGCGGCCACGCGCTGGCGGTCTTTGAGCTCTTCAACGGTTGAGATGAGGTCCCGCAACGCGGCGGCTTGTTCGAACTCCATCGCCTCGGAAGCCGCTGCCATCCTCTCCCGCAGATCGCGGATCAGGTCGGCATGACGTCCTTCGAGAAAAGTGCGGACGTCCCGCACCGCACGGCCATAGATGTTGTCCGTCGTGAGACCATCGACACAAGGTCCCCAGCAGCGGTGAATGTGATATTCCAGGCACGGGCGCGGGTGCGAACGCGTCAAATCCACACGGCATGAGGGCACCCGGAAGTACCGATGAATAAACCGCACGATGCGGTGCGCCAGATTCCCGGGAAAGTAAGGCCCGTAGTAGGTAGAGCCGTCCTTACGGAGCCGCCGCGTGACGTAGACGCGCGGGAAACGCTCTTTGGTCAGCTTGATATAGGGGTACGTCTTGTCATCGCGCAGCAGGATGTTGTAGCGCGGCTGCCGCTCTTTGATGAGATTGTTCTCAAGCGCCAGCGCTTCTTTCTCGTTGGCGACTGCGATGTAGTCGATGTCCCGCGCCTCGGAGATCAGCGTATTCGTCTTGGCATCGGCGAGCTTGTCTTCGAGAAAGTAGCTGCGGACGCGGTCGCGAAGGCTCTTCGCCTTACCGACATAAATGACGCGGCCCCGGCCGTCTTTGTAGAGATAAACGCCGGGAGAGGTGGGGAGAGCGGCGGCCTTTTCCTTCAGCGCATCGAGATGGGGAAAGACGCTCAAGCTTGCAGGCTAGACCTGCTGTTGATTCTATCAATCGATCCGAGCAATCCCGCGCGGAAACCGTGGCGGCGCGCCGTGGCCCGGCTCCAATCCTTTCCGGCACAAAAGGCAAATTTCAAAAACCGTGTTCGCACGGCCGCTTATCGTGGCGGCGTCTCCCATTGTTCGGCAAGCATCGAAGCCGGTATGCCGATGCGGTACGACGAGTAGTAGAGATCAACGCCGAGCTCCTCGCGAATGAAAGAGCCGTTAACGCGGCGATCCGTCAGGCGGGTCTCGTCGACTTCGGGGGCGGCGACGGATTCAGGCATCGGCAGTTTCATCTTGCGGGTGCAGAACTCGGCGATTTCGCGGGAAGTACAGGGTTCCTCGTCGGCAACCGGGTAGGCGCCGGTGAGATCTGAAGCGAGCGCTTCAATCGAGTGCCAAGCAACATCGTTGCGGTGGATGCGTGAGACGAAATTGTCGCCGTGTCCGACAAGCTTGTAACGGCCTTCGAGCAAGGCCCGATGGACACCGCGATAGGGGCCATAGATAGCGGCCGGCCTCAGAATCAACGACGGCCAGGGGCCTTGCGCAACAGCTTGCTCGGCTTCGACTCGCCAGTGTTGACGTTCGGTCTCAGGCGCAATGGAGGTATCCTCATTGACTTCGCAGGTTGATCCGTAGACACCGGTCGTCGACAGGTAGACCACCCGCGAGGGGCGATCACCGAGCATTTCGACGATACGTGGCGTGGCGTCAACGAGACTAGCGCCGGTCTGGAGTGTCGGGACGGATAGCAGGACGCGCATGTCGCGCGGCGCCTTGTTGAGCCACGCGAGATCCGGTTGGGCCTCGGATACATCAAAGCGGAATATCGTGGCTCCGAGAGCCTCGATCTCGCGAAGGCGGTCGGGGTTGCGGGTGGTCGCGTAGACCTTGGCGCCATCTTCCAGCAGTCGGCGGGCGACTTCCGAACCCACATAACCACACCCGAGAATGAGGACAGGCTTCATGAAGATCTCCGCGCGGTGGCCGGACCGCGGCGCGGTGCTAGTCTTGATCTCATCGTAGGAGTTCCGGAGGGAAGTCGTGACGGCAGTGGAATGGTTTGTGCGGGGTTTGCAGGAGCGGGGCGTCGAGTGGGTGGCGACGCTGTGCGGTCACGGGCTCGACCCTTTTGATGAGGCTTGCCGGAAGCACGGCTTGCGCCTCATCGATGTCCGCAACGAGCAATCGGCGGGCTACATGGCCGAAGTCCACGGACGTTTGACGAAGGGGCCCGGCGTTGTGGCGGTATCGAGCGCCGTGGCTCACGCGAATGCCATGACAGGCGTGGTGGATGCCTATCTCGACGGCGCGCCGATGCTGCTGCTGACCGGCGCGGCGGCACTGCGAACTTCAGGACTGGGACATTTTCAGGACATCGATCAGGTGGCGCTGGCAAGTCCAGCGACGAAGTATGCGCGTGTGATCGACCGTGCGGACCGCGCGGTGCAGATCCTGGACAAAGCTTGGCGAGCCGCGACTGACGACAAACCAGGTCCGGTGCATCTCACATTTTCGATGGACGTGCAGGAGACAGAAGTCTCGGCGGAGCGTATGATCTCCGCTACGAAGCAGCCGGCGGCGGTGGAAGCGGCCGGCGCTGATTTGGAGAGTGCCGCCGCCGTGCTTGGCAAAGCCTCACAGCCGCTGATCGTGGCGGGGTCGGGACTCTACTACGCAGGCGAAGGTGAGGCTGCTTGCGCGTTTGCCAAGGAGTTTTCGGTTCCGCTGGCCGTCCCGATTTGGGATCGGGGTGTGGTGGAGGAGGACTTAGAGGCCTTCGTCGGCGTCATTGGGGCCGCGACCGGCGGTGCCGTGCTTCGGCCGGGGGCGGATTGCATCGTCATGGCGGGGCTGAGGTGGATTACCGGGTGGCCTATCTGCATGGAGGCACGATCCCCGATAAGGCCAAGGTGCTGCGGATCGACCGCCAGTGGGGGGAGTTCGCGAACGTTTATCGCAGGGTGAGCGGAAAGTCGCACTCGGGTTGGTTACAGGAAGCGCGCCGGCGGCGCACGGTGTATCGCGAACGTGTGGAAAAGATCGGCGAGGAACAGGCGCAGGGCAAACTGCACGCTCTGCATTTCATACAGGCAATCGACAAAGTGTTGCCGAACGACGGGCTTGTGCTCGTTGATGGCGGCAACATCGGCCAATGGTTCCATCAACTACTGCCGGACCGCTATCCAGGGCATTGGCTGACATGCGGACGTAGCGGCGTTGTCGGCTGGGGACTGGGCGGTGCGATGGGCGCTCGGGCAACGTATCCCGATCGTCCGTTAGTACTGTTCTCAGGCGACGGGGCTTTCACCTTTACGGTGGCGGAACTGGAGTGCGCTGTGCGTCAAGGACTAGGGTTCGTCGCGGTCGTGGCGGACGATGACGCTTGGGGGATCACCGAGCAAGGCCATCTGAAAAAATTCGGCGAGGCGATTACGAGCAAGCTGGGCCCGATCGATTTCGTAAAGCTGGCCGAGTCGTTGGGAGCACGCGGAGTGCGAGCGATAAATGAGGCGGAGTTGGAACAGGCGTTACGGAATGGATTGGCCGACAACGGTGTGACAGTGATTCACGCTAGGATTACGGGCGGCAATCCTTAGTAATCATGACTAGGGACGTACGCTCGTAAACGCTTGGCTAAAGCTGTTGCCAACGAGTCCGTCGAGTTCGTCTTCGGAGAATCCAACGTTGGCAAGACACCGAAACTCGTCGTTGAGAGTGCAGGCAAAAAATGATGGGTCATCGGTATTGATCGAGATGGGAACGCCCGCGTCGTAGAGCTTTCTCACGGGATGCTCCGTGTAGGACGAGTAGACACCGGTCTTCAGATTACTCGTCGGACAGACTTCCAACGGAATCTGCTTTTCGGCCAAGTACTCCACCAGCCGCGGATCTTCGATCGAGCGAACGCCATGCCCGATGCGGTTCACGCCGAGCAGGCGGACGGTGTCCCACACGCTCTCGGGACCCATCGCCTCCCCGGCGTGCGCGGTCAGTCCGAGACCATGTTCACGCGCAAGCTGGTAGTGCTCGACGAACTCCCGCGCCGGCACCTTGTGCTCAGCACCGCCAAGCGTGATACCGCAAAGGCTCGCGGGCTTTTGGGCCAGGCAATCCTTGAGTAGATCGAGTGCGACCTCGGTACCAACGTCGCGCACAAGATCGACGATCCATCGAATTCGGACCGTCTCCGTCGCAGCCGCCTCGTCCATGACGGCGAGCATTTCGGGCAGCTTCAAGCCCCGCTGAATATATTCGATGAGCGAGACGGTGACTTCGGCGTAAACGATATTTTGGGCGACGAGCGTTTCGCGGACAGCCAAGATCAGCCGGCGGAAGTCTTCGATATCCCGGAAGAAGTAGCTCGTGAACAGATAGCTCGCCAGGAACTCAGGGAACGTCTTGAAGCGAAACAGAGCGTCGGCGCTTGCCTCCGGCGAGAGGGACCCTTCCAGCACGGGCGCCAGGTGGGAAGCAGCGCCCATAAAGGCGAGTTGACCGTCGGGGGCGTCGGTGAGGGCTTGCTCGATCGGATGTTTGGCGACGAGTTCAGCGAAGAAGGCGGCCGGCATGGCGCCGCGCAAGTGAATATGCAGCTCGGCCTTCGGTCTATTGAGAAATGATTCGCTTAACGGCTCGGGCGTCATTCGTTCCTATCTCAAGTCGGCCGGCATTTCCGCAATCACCACCCGCGGCATGTCCTGATTCATTCTCGGAGTAGACGCTCCGTGGTAGAGCCGCGCAAGCTCCGAAGGGTCGTACCCGAAGCGGTCGCGGATGAGAATCCAGAGATTGCGCAAGGTTTGGCGGACGGCCCCGTACTCGACGAAACGGCGCGACGACGTGACCGCGACATCCGTTGACCGAACCATGCGGCCTTGGCGTGCGGCACGGCGCAGCCAATGAACGTCTTCGAGTAGCGGAATCTCCGGATAGCCGCCGACCCGCTCGAAAAACTCGCGCCGGACGAAGATGCCCTGGTCCCCGAAGCAGCACCAGGGCCGGGCCAGCCGCGCAAGCAACCCGAGAGCGTCGAGCAGCGCGAAGCGTGGCTCTAACCGGATTCGAAAAGCGCCAAAGTCAGCCACGCTCTCTTGAAGGAGTCTCGGCAGGCGTTCGATTGCTCCGGCGGCCAGTTGAGTATCGCAATGGAGAAAGAGCAGGACATCTCCTCGTGCAGTTCGCGCGCCTGCGTTGAGCTGCTTCGCGCGGCCTCGATCGGACAAGACGGTGCGACAACCACGGTGACTCTCGGCGTACTCGCCGGAATCATCTCCGCTACCTCCATCGACAACGATAACCTCGAACACCCCGGGTTCAATCGAAAGGCGGTCAAGCGTGTCTCGAAGCGCGGACACATCGTTCCAGACGGGGATGATGACCGAAACTTCCGGGCGTGCTGCAGCCACGGCTTACACGTCCTCGGGACGGCCGACGCTGAAGCCACCGTCCACCGCAAGCGCCTGGCCGGTAATCATACGGGCATCGTCGGAGGCGAGAAACAGGACGGCTCGGGCGATATCGTCAACGTCGGCGAGACCGCCGAGAGGATGCATCGCTGTGATCGCACGTCCGCGCTCAGGGTCGGCGAAGAGTCCTTCGGTGAGACCGGTCCGCACGAATCCAGGACAGACCGCGTTGACGCGAATCCCCTCGCCGGCATAGTCGAGCGCCATGTTCTTGGTGAGGGTGATGATGGCTCCTTTCGACGTCGCGTAGGCCGCGCGGTTGCGGACGCCGACGAGTCCGACGACCGAGGCAGTATTAACAACGGCTCCGCCGGGTCGTCGCAGGTGAGGGATCGCATACTTCGAGCACACGTAGACACCGCGAAGGTTGATGCGCAGCACCTCGTCCCATGTCGCTTCGTCCTGCTCGGTGACACGCTCACGCGCCGCGATACCGGCGTTATTGAAGAGGATATCGAGAGCCCCGAACTGCTTGACCACTTCGCTAATAGCGAGCTGCACGTCTATCGAGTCGGCAACGTCTCCGGCAAGCGCGAGGGCTTCCCCTCCCGACGCGCCAATCAGCCCGGCGGTCTTCTCACACGCGGCGGCGGAGATGTCATAGCCCGCGACACGCGCGCCCTCGGCGGCGAAGACGAGCGCCGTGGCGCGCCCGATACCGGAACCGGCGCCGGTGATGAAGACGGTCTTGCCCTGGAAACGCACGTTCTATCTCGGAGTGGGGAGCCTGAGACCCCCTTGGCACCATGGTGGCACAGGTTGACGATCGCCTACGACCGACCGCTGAAGTACAATCACCGGAGGATTGAACCGGAAGGATTCTATGACACGAGCAGAGTTGCATCGAATGATTGCAAAAGTGAGCCTCTCAGTTCTCTTGATCGGGCCGTCACTCACCTGGGCGCAGACGCCGGCGCAGTGGAAAGCGCATGACATGGATCGTCCGCGGCCACAGAAGGTGACTTCGTCAATAGCGCTTCCGGTTCCTCCGCCCTCGGATGCCAAGGTGCTGTTCGACGGTAGCAACCTTTCCAAATGGCGCAGCCCGAACAACGAACCGGCCAAGTGGGTACTGAAAGACGGCTACATGGAATCCGTGCGGGGCGGCGGGTACCTCTTTACGGCTGACTCGTTCGGCGACGTGCAACTGCATATCGAGTGGGCGGCGCCGACTCCGGCACAGGGCAAAGGGCAGGGACGCGGCAATAGCGGCGTATTCCTAATGGGGCTGTATGAAGTGCAAGTGCTCGATTCCTTCGACAACTTCACCTACGCTGACGGACAAGCGTCCGCCATCTACGGGCAGCATCCGCCGCTGGTGAACGCGAGCCGCGCGCCGGGCGAATGGCAGAGCTACGACATCGTCTTCCGGCGTCCGCACTTCTCGCGGGACGGTGCGCTACTCAAACCCGCGCGCATCACGGTGCTGCACAACGGCGTATTGGTGCAAGACAGCGTTGAAATCTGGGGCGGCACATCGTGGCTGCAATACAACCCCTACCAGTCGCATCCGGACCGGCTGCCGCTCTCGTTGCAAGACCACGGCAACCCGGTTCGCTACCGCAATGTGTGGGTGCGGGAGCTGCCGGAATGGACGTCGCCGGGCCCCGTCGACAAGAAACCCGAGCCGGTGATCACGTTGGCTCCCTCGATCCTGGACGGCTATGTCGGCCGGTACCAGGACAAGTCGGGCCGCAACATCATCATCGTCCGCGACGGCGCACGCATGCGTGTCACGGTGATGGGACGTCCGAACCTGGACGCTCTCATTCATTCAACGACGGAGTTTTCTCTGCGTTGGACGGATGGGAGGTTGTTGTTTGATCTGGATTCAGAAGGTGTACCGACCGCCGTCACCTTCAAAGTGGGCCGGGCCGAGTTCCCAGCCAAGCGAGTATCTCCCTAGAAGAGGCGCGACTGTGAAGGAGCGCGCCCGCGGGCGCAAGCCCGCGGAAGGCCCCAACGGGGCCCAGACAAGGAAGCCCAGCACTTCAGTGCTGGGCTTCCGGCTCCTCGCCGAACCGCCCTGGAACGGGCGGGACAATCGATGCCCGTCCGCGCGCTCAGTACCGACTGAGCTTTGATCCGGCAGTGTACGATCTAGACTGACTTCGGGAAGACATCATGTGTAAAGCCTTCGTCCTCATTTTCATGCTGAGTCTTGTAGCCAGCGCCCAGAGAACAATCGTCGTGGACAACGACGACGTCCGCATCCCCAAGGTCACCGTTCAGCCGGGACACAAGACGCGGATGCATCAGCACCTGCAGAACCGCGTGATGATCTATCTCAACCCGGGTGGCCAGAAAATGCTCTACGAGGACGGGCGGGAGATCGTCGAACACTGGAAGTCCGGCGAACCACTGTGGAGTCCGATGGCGGGCAATCACACGGTGGAGATCATGGGCCAGGGACCGATCACGATTGTCGAGGTAGAGCTGAAGAAACCGGGCGGCGATGGCCCCCCGCTGAGCGCTCTGGATCCCGTCAAAGTAGACCCGCATCACTACACGGTCGATTTCGAGAACGATCAGGTCCGCGTGGTGCGGGTGCGGATCGGCCCGCATGAATCGACGCCCATGCACGAGCATCTACGCAAGTGCGTAGCAGTGTTCTTCACGGGACAGAACTTCCGTGCAATTGGCGCTGATGGCGAATCAGCGATGGCAACCAACGAAGCGGGCGCGGTGATCTGGGGCGAAGGCCCGCAGCGCCACAAAGAAGAGAACCTCAGCGACCAGCCGTTCGAGGCTCTGATGGTTGAGTTGAAGTAGAGGGGCTCGTACAGATCGCTAGCCTCAGTCGACGGACGTGGAACTCGCCAACTCACGTAGGAAGGAGAACTGCGAGAGGCGGGGCTCTCCTTGTTCGGGACGCCACGTAAGTTCTGGCTGAACAACGCCTCGTTGGCAATCGACGCTAACTTCGAGTGCCGCCAGGGTCATCGGCGATCTCTCGGGAACGATCGGGCCCCCGACCTATCCCAACCGCCTTTAGGCGGTTTTCGCGCGAAGCGCGTGTAGGCCGGTCATTTATGGCCGGTTCCCAGTTCCTCACTCTCGCACTAGGGCGCTTTGGCGTCCTTCCCGGTATTCGGCTTAAGCCACCCAACGAACCCCTCCGTGCTTCTCGATTTGGCCACCGGAAACAAACTGAGACACGACCGCGCGCTCGTGGGTTCGTTAAGATACCCGGCAATCGTATCATGATGGGCTGACTGCCATGACCTCTCGACTCCTCCTTCGCCGATCCCTTGCTCACTACAAGGGCATCCACCTCGCCGTGGCGCTCGGCGTCGCTGTAGGCACAGCCGTGCTGGCAGGCGCTCTCTTGGTGGGGGATTCGGTTCGGGGAAGCTTGCGGGACCTAACCCTCGACCGGCTCGGTGCCATCGATCACGCGCTCGTCTCAGACCGCTATTTCCGCGAAGAGCTATCCGAAAATCTCGCCGAGGCGACAAACTTTGCCTATGCTTTCGAGCGGGCAGTGCCGGCAGTCCTGATTCGTGGCAGCCTCGAAGCGGCCGACTCCGGCGCACGCGCCTCGCGAGTCAACATCCACGGGATCGACGACCGCTTCCTGGAGTTCTACGACGGTGACATGGCGCTACCCGAAGGTCGCGAGGCGCTGATCAATCAATCGCTGGCGAAGGAGCTAGGCGTCGAAGCAGGCGGGAGCATCCTACTGCGCTTTCAAACGGACACGCTGATCCCGAGTGAGTTCGTCATGGGGCGCAAGTCGGAGAACGTCCGCACGCTACGGCTCACGGTGGCATCGGTTCTGCCCGATCAAGGGATCGGGCGGTTCGGACTGTCACCGAGCCAGCAGCTTCCGTTCAATGTATTCCTGCCCATGGACGCCGTGCAACGCGCGCTCGATCAACGAGGCCGCGCGAATGCGTTGTTCGTTTCGGGTTCAGGTGAGAGCGGGGATGACGCTTCGCTATCGGGCGTGTTGCGGGACGTCGTCCGGCTAGATGACTTAAACCTGAGCCTGCGTAAGTTGGACGACAGCGGCACTCTCGCTTTGCAGACCGACCGCATCGTGCTGGAAGTCCCGCTGGCCGATTCGGCCCAGCGGGCGGCGACAAAAGCAGGGCTAGGCGTCATTCCCGTACTGACGTACCTAGCGAATACGATCGAAGCCGGGGAGCGCCAAGTCCCCTACTCCACCGTGACCGCGCTCGACTTGGCGCAGCCCTCCGTCGCCGAAGGATTGCGGCTGACGTCGGGCGATCCGGCCCCGGTGCTCAGCGGCAACGAAGTCCTCATCAACGATTGGACGGCGCGCGAACTACAGGCGTCCATCGGTGACGAGATCCGTCTCTCGTACTACGTGATCGCGGAAGACGGCGGGCTCGATACGGAACATCACACGTTCACCATCAAGGGCATCGTCAAGCTCGAAGGGCTCGCGGCGGACCGCAATCTCGCCCCGCTTTATGAAGGCATGAGCGAGGCCGAAACGATGGGCGATTGGGACCCGCCGTTTCCCGTGGACCTCAGTCGCATCCGCCCGGCGGACGAGAAGTACTGGGAGCAGCACAAAACCGCGCCCAAGGTCTTCGTTGCGCTCGATGCCGCGAAGGAACTTTGGACAAGCCGCTTCGGGCAACTGACGTCGTTGCGGTTTGTTCCGCGCGAGGGTCAATCACTCGACGCAGCCGCTTCTGCCTTTACGAAGGCATTCCGGGAAGAGTTGGACCCGCCCGCATACGGGCTGGCATTCGTGCCGGTGAAGGAGCAGGGTTTAGCGGCGTCCAGCGGCGCAACAGATTTCTCCTGGCTCTTCATCGGCTTCAGCATTTTCCTGATCGTCTCGGCGGCCATGCTCGTGGCCTTGCTGTTCCGGCTGGGCGTGGAGCGACGCTCGAAAGAAATCGGGCTCCTGCTGTCATCCGGCCGGACACCGAAGCAGGTCCGCCGATATCTACTAGGCGAGGGGGCTATTGTCTCCCTGATCGGGATCGTGATCGGGCTGCCGGGCGCGGTCGCCTACGGGGCGTTCATGGTCCACGGGTTGCGGACATGGTGGAGCGCGGCGGTCGGCGGTTCGTTCCTCGAGTTGCACGTGTCGGGCGCAAGTCTCGCAGGCGGTGCAATTGGTGCGCTGGTCATGATGGTGTTGTCAATCTGGCTCGCCGTGCGGAGACTGGTGCGCTTCAGTCCGCGGTCATTACTGGCAGGCGCACTCGAGGAAGACCGATTCGGCGCGGCACATGGTGACTCAGGGAAGCGCTCGCGGCGGCTGGCTTACGGCACGGGCGGCCTGGCGATGCTGCTTATCGGGCTCGCGGTGGCCGGAGTCATCTCGCAACTCGCGGGCTTCTTCGGCGGCGGGGCGCTACTGCTCATCGCGGCGTTGGCGCACTTCCGGGCTTCGCTGGCGAACCCGCCCACTGACCCGATCCTTGGTAAAGGCCGTGGTCCGATGGCTCGGCTCGGCGCGCGCAACGGAGCGCGTTACCCAACACGGAGTGTACTCTCAGCCGCGCTGGTGGCAAGCGCCACGTTCTTGATCGTGACGGTAGCGGTAAACCGGCACGATGTCACCGAGCAAGAGCCGGCGTTCGATTCAGGTGACGGGGGGTTTCGGTTTGTCGCGGAGTCGGATCTGCCGTTGTTTCAAGATCAGTTGACGGAGCAACAGTCCGGCGGGCCGAGCATCTTTGCATTGCGCCGCAAGCCGGGCGAGGACGCAAGTTGCCTGAACCTCTATCAGCCGTCGCGTCCCACGCTGCTCGGCGCGCCGACGCCGCTGGTCGAGCGGGGCGGGTTCGCGTTCCAGGGCACGCTCGCGGAATCGCCCAAAGAAGAAGCGAACCCGTGGCTCATTCTAGAGCGGGATTTCGGCGACGGCTCGATCCCGGTGTTCGGTGATTTGAACTCGGTCATGTGGATTCTGCATCTCGGTTTGGGACAGGATCTCGAGATGAAAGACGACCAGGGACGGATGCGGAAACTGGTCATCGCCGGGTTGATGCCGCGCAGTCTATTTCAGTCGCAGCTCATCATGTCGGAGGAGAACTTTCTCGACATGTTCCCCGGGCATAGCAGCTACAACTTCTTTCTCGTCGAAACGGAGGACGAGGCCGCAGGGCCGGCTCTCGAAGAGCAACTCGGCGACGCGGGCTTCGACGCCGGGCGCACAGCGGATCGTCTCGCTGGGTATCTGATCGTCGAGAACACCTACCTGAGCACGTTCCAGACATTGGGCGGGCTGGGGCTATTACTTGGGACGCTGGGTCTCGCCGTAGTCATGGTGCGCAATGTATTGGAGCGGCGTGCGGAACTGGCTCTGCTGCAAGCCGTCGGCTTCAACAAGTCGTCGATCTCATGGCTAGTCTTGGCCGAGAATGCGTTCGTGCTCCTGTTCGGCATCCTGATAGGGACTGTCACCGCCCTTCTGGCGGTGCTGCCTCACTTACTGAGCGGTATGGCGCAACCTCCGGTCGTGAGTCTCTCAGCGACGCTACTGCTGATCTTGGCTTTGGGATTGTCGGCGGGAGCGGTCGCCGTCGCAGCAAGCTTACGCACGGCGCTGACGCCTGCCTTGCGCGGTCAGTAAGGCGGCGGAAACTCTACATCAAGCGGAAACTAAGTGCGACCGCAATCCGCACCTTGACGGGCTGACCCTCTTTGGCGCCGGCGGCAAAACGCCACTGGCGCAAGGCGACGATTGCATTCTGGTCGAGGCCGGCGTCGCCGATGCTCTTGAGTATCTCGATATTGTGCGGCAACCCGTCGGGCCAAACCTCGGCCTGAAGAATGACACGTCCCTGTATGCGATTGGTTCTCACCTCCGCCGTGTATTGAGGCTGTACTTGATGCACCATCTGCGGCGGGCTGACTCCTGGTTCCTTGATCGTGTACACGCGGTCGGGATCAGGCGCGGCTTTCTCCGGAACTACCGGCTCGGGAGCAGCCGGTTGTGGCGCAGGTGTGCGGGCCGGAGTGGACGCGACAACGGGCGGCGTGGGCGTGGGACTCACCGGAGCAGTCGCGGAGGTTGTCTCTGCCGGCGGTGGCGGATCCGGTTCCGTGACGACTGGTTCGGGGTTGGCGGCGGGCGTGGACGCTACTTCTGTCGACGCCGGCGGCACAGTACTTGTCGACGGCACGGTGCGTGTCGGCGGTGACTTGCTGACGGGAGGCGGCCGTCGGGTCACAGGCGGGGGAGCCGCAGATCTGGTTTGAGGCTCAGGCCGCGAGGATGCCGGTGGTCGCACGGGCGCGGGATCAGGTGGACGGGCGCCGGCTCCTCCTGCTTGGGGCTCAGCTTGAGGAGTCTGAAAAGCCGGACCCACCTCGGGGGATCGTTCGGAGACCGCGGCCGTTTCCGGTGGCATGCTCGGATCATTAGAAAGCCACCCCGGAATCAAGAACCCCAAGCCGATCGCGGCCGCGATACCCACACCGATCGCCACCTTCGGAAACACATTGCGCACGGCCGGCTCGGGCGGTACGACAGGTTCGTCGCGCGGAGTCGGCAGGGGCGCGGGGCGCTCGCCGCTAATCGTTTTCAAGCGAGAACGGCTCGACTACGCCGGCTTGGATTCAGGCGCAGGCGGCGGTTCGAGTGACTCGTCTGGCGGCGCTTCCCTGGAGTGGACGGCAACTCGCTGATAGCCCGTGATCTGAGGGTCGATGGCCGAGCTGCTGCTGGGGCGAATCGCCAAGCGCACGATGTTGCACCATGTTGCGTCCTACCAGCTCTACCGGGCAATGGCCGACCCGGACTGCCGTCACCGGCGCGAGCGGTCCTTATGGGCGGTTCGGAAAAAGGTGATGGCTCTCGACTATGTGCTAGCCCATCGCGGCGAGCGCTGTCTCGCCACTGCGGCCCAAAAGCTTGAATACTTCCTGGGCGAGCTTGGCCTGCATCCGGCCAGCTTTCCGAACAAAGCCTACTGCCGCGCTCGACTAGCTCGGCTGACCCGTAGGTATTTCGTCGACAGGTTCCCGATTCACCTCACAAGCGAAGAGGGCTGCCCCCCTCCTGTGGTCTCGTTCTGCTATATCGACGACGGGCTTTCGCTCTCTGGCTTCAAGACGTACTTGACCCAGTACGAACCCTTGCTGGCCGCGCTGGGCCGATTCCACGTCGCCTTCGCCTCCCCGGGTGAATATCGGAGGCCCCGTGCAGAACGCCTGTTTCAAGCATTTGCAGCATCGCTCAGGGGCCGACGAGCAGAGATTGTTGACGACCTCCAGTCAAGGCTTCTCGAGTACTTCCGAGTCCGCGACGCTCTCGAGCGGAAGGACTATCGAGGTATCACGAAGGAACATCTCGACGGATTTCGAAACCTGCGGGCCGAACTCGAAAGCGCCGAAATCGACGCTGATTATAGGGTCTGGAAGCATGGCGGGGTAGGCATGGCACGGGGCGTCTGGACAAAACACGGCCCAACAGAGGCCCCGTTCGAATCGAGCTTCTCGTTCTCCCATCCACGACCAGAACTCTTGTCCAACTGCAGAGGGGCAGTGCGAAAATTTGCGGGCCGGGCTGTGTAAACCGTCTGCAAACGGCTTCAATGAGCAGATTCCGAGTCTTACAAGCGAAGAGATTGTCACTCAACGAAGTGGTTGTTGATCGACATAGGTAGGCCTCACTGATCCCGCGCGTGCTTCTCGTCAGCTCTCGCGCTCGCACCTCAAACCGTTTGAGCGCCCTACCCCGAACACTGCCGCAGCCAGCCCGACGTGTTTGGAAAGCTTGAGGCTCAAAACGGAGTCTGCGCACTGGCAAGTCTCTCAGGCTCTCCCGACCTGTAAAGTAACAACACGGGCTGGTTCACACAGTTGCTTCCTAACGAATCGTCACCGTAACCTCATTGGAAGGGGTGCCGTCCGCATGAATCACGATAGCGACCGAGCCAACTTCCGACTAGCGAGCCTGGCAGCGGGCCAAGGTTGATCTGATCCAGCCCCTCGACCTGGCCTTGTGGTCCCGTGCTGAACACGATCGCAGGCGTGCCCGCTATCGTCGCGGTCACTTCGTCGGAGAAACCGGGCAGAACGTCGGCTCGGAGCCGCTAGCTTGACAATGTCGCGTCAAAATCATTGCTTCGGCCAAACCGAGGAAGCCGTGTAGAAGGTGTTGAAGCGAGAGAGGCAAGTTGACAAGAAAACTGGAGTGCGGGCGTCCTCTCCGGTAAGCAGGCTGACGTAGTGGTTCGCGCAAGACCTCGCTCATTTGGCTTAACTCGAATCCGTACAGGATCGTTCCATGGTGCAGTAGCGCGTGGCGGGTCCGGCGCTGCGCGTGTCCACCAAACTTGCGATCCCCTAGGACGAGGTCCGAGCCGATTGCGCGGGTGCCCTCGACGCGCAGGGCTCGGAGCAATGTCCCGAGGATCGCTCGGTAGCTGTAATCGACATCAACCAGCGCTGGCCGCTGCGAGAGTGACAGGACGAGGGCGTAGTTCAGGCAGCCGCGACCCAACATCACGGCTCCGCCGCCCGACTCGCGGCGATGAACCACGAGGTCCGCAGGCGCGGACTCCAACAAGTGGATCCTGATGGAACCGCTCCTGGGTAACACGATGCAGGGCGCTCTCGACTCCCAGAGAAAGAGCGTTTCCCGCCGACCGCCGTCGAGCGGAGCCTGGTCCAACTCCTCCAGGGTGGACACTTCCGCTCGAAGGGCCAATTCCGCCAGCATCGTTCGATATCTTCTGATCCGCAAGAGAGTCCGTTTCCAGTGCGAGTATAGAGGGTATGTCTCCCGCCGCGCCCATTCGAGACGAACCGAGCCGCGCGATTTATCTGGATTGCGCCGCGACCACTCCGCTCGATCCTCGCGTCGAAGCCGAGCTGATCCGATACCTGCGAGAAGACTTCGGCAATGCGGGGAGCCGGACCCATGTCTACGGACGCGCCGCGCGCCGCGCTGTCGAGCGGGCTCGCGATCAGGTTGCCGCGGTCGTGGCGGCGCGGCGCGGCGAAGTAATCTTTACGAGTGGTGCGACCGAGAGCAACAACTTAGCGTTGTTGGGGTTGGAGGTTTTCGGCCGGGAGCACGGCCGCACGCATGTGGTCAGCAGCAAGATTGAACACCATGCCGTACTCGAACCACTGAGTGCGCTGGAGCATCGCGGATTCGAGGTCACGCTGATTGAACCCGAGCCCGGGGGATGGACCGATCCACGTAAGATGCGCGACGCGGTGCGCGACGACACGCTTCTGGTCTCGATCATGCAAGTCAACAACGAGACCGGCGTTCTGCAGCCGGTCGGCGAGATCGCTGACAGGTTGAAAGATTCGGAGGCGTTTTTCCATGTGGACGCGGCGCAAGGGTTTGGTAAGGAGCTTGAAAGCTTGCGGTCAGCGCGCGTTGACCTCATCAGTGTCAGCGGACACAAGCTCTGCGCCCCGAAGGGAGTAGGAGCTTTAATTTGTAGGAGGCGCAATGGCGAGCGTCCGCCATTGTTGCCGCTTTTGTTCGGCGGTGGGCAGGAACTCGGCGTGCGTCCGGGAACGTTGCCGGTCGCGCTGATCGTTGCGCTGGGAAAAGCCGCGGAGTTGGCCGTCGAGGAGCGAGACGAGCGTTGGCGGGGAGCTTGTGAGATGCGGGCCCGGATACTAGAAGGCCTGGGCTCCCTCAAGCCCCGCGTCCATGGAGAGAACGAGTGCGTGTTCCCGTACATCCTCAATCTGTCTTTTCCCGGTCTCGATTCGGAAACGGTGATCGAAGCGTGGGCGGATCTGGTCGCCGTTTCAGACGGGGCCGCGTGCACATCGCAGTCCTATACGTGCAGTCATGTGTTGAGTGCGATGGGGTTGCCGGAGGGGCGGCTCGCCGGAGCCGTGAGGTTATCATGGTGTCATCTGTCCGAGTCGCCCGACACTGCGGCGCTCGTCGACGCGCTTGAGCGGCGGCTGGAGACATGACGCGGCGCCAACCCCTTGATGAGTGCAACTGAAAAAGTCGTCAGATACAAGCGCTCGCGGTTTTCCACGCGGCTTCCGGCGGACCGGATTTATACCCGCGCGCACTATTGGATACAGCGGGACGAGGCCGGACTATGGAGGGTCGGGTTGACCAAATTCGCGACCCGCATGCTGGGCGATCTTGTGGAGTTCGAGCTGACGCCGGCGCCGGGCGACAAGATTGAAACCGGCCTGCCGATCGGCTGGATCGAGGGGTTCAAGGCCGTCGCCGACGTGTATGCCGTCGCCGGTGGAAAGTATGCCGGTCACAACCGATCGTTAGCGGGCGATATCACCCTGCTAGAATACGATCCTTACGGTGCGGGTTGGCTCTACTTGGTGGATGGGGAACCCGAGCCGAACGGCGTTAGCGTGCACGAGTACGTGAGTGTGCTGGACGCTACGATCGATCGGATGCTGGCGAGCCGACACGACGGAGATCCAAATGCCTAAAGCCTGGTACGTAATGATCGGTGGTTTTTTGGGCGCGGGGAAAACGACCGCTGTCTTGCGGCTGGCCCGTCACCTGAAGGACCAGGGGGAAAGCGTTGGCCTGATCACCAACGACCAGAGCTTCGGGCTCGTCGACACGGCGATGGCGCGGTCGCGGGGTTTTGCCGTCGAAGAAATCACGGGCGGCTGTTTTTGTTGCCGTTTCGACTCGCTGGTCGCCGCGGCGGACAAATTGAGTACACAATCGCGGCCGGATGTATTTGTCGCCGAGCCGGTCGGCAGTTGCACTGATCTACGGGCCACGGTGAGTTATCCGCTACGGCGCATCTACGGCGATGATTACGAAATTGCGCCGCTGAGCGTGATGCTCGACCCGATCCGCGCGGCGCGTATTCTGGGTCTAGAGAGCGGCCGCTCGTTTTCCGAGAAGGTGCTCTACGTGTATGACCGCCAGCTTGCCGAAGCGGACTTGATTGTCATCAACAAGATTGACCGGATTGGCGGGGCGGCTCTTGCCGCGTTGCGGCGCGCGCTGGAGCGGAAGTACCCCCAAGCGGACGTTGTAGCGGTCTCCGCGCGCCGGGGAGACGGGCTGAGCGCGTGGTTCGAGCGCATTTTCAGCGCGAACCTGTCACTCACGCCGGCTCCGGACGTGGACTACGGGATCTATGCCGAGGGCGAAGCACTACTGGGCTGGATGAACGCGACCGTGCGGATCTCGGCCTCGGCGGAGTTTGACGGGAACCAGGCGCTCAAGCAGATTGCGGACTCGATCGCGGCGGCGGTGACGGACGGGGAAATCGGACATCTGAAGATGACCTTGACACCGGACGAGGATGTCGGCGATATCGGCGTGTTGAATCTTGTGTGTAACGGCGCCCATCCCGAGATCGCCTACTCCTTGAAGGAACCACTTGCGTCCGGCGAGTTGATCGTCAACTTACGCGCTGAAGAGGATCCCGAGAAACTGCATGAGGCCACGCTGGCGGCGTTCCAGACATGGGAATCGGCGGAAAGTGGCCGTCACGCCGAAGTCCAGCACAGCGAGCATTTCCGCCCGTCGAAACCGACGCCGAGCTACCGAATGGCGACTGTATGATTGAGACCCGCGACAGCGCGGCGGTCGAGCCCCGGATCGTCTACTGCCGTTGCGCGTACGCGCGGGTCGTGCCGAGCGACGTTAAAGACGCGGTGCTCGAATCGCTGAGCGAATCAGGCGTTGATTTCGACGCGGTGCCGGACCTTTGCGAGATGTCCGCGCGAAAGGATGAGCGTCTCAAGCAGATCGCGGAAGAAGGCTCGGTGACGATCGCGGCGTGCTATCCCCGCGCGGTGCGTTGGCTGTTCTCGGCGGCGGGGGCGAAGCTCGACGGCGAGAAAGCGCGGATTCTGAATATGCGCGAGGAGCCGGCGGAGACGATTGTTCGCGAAATCCTCCCCGTAACGGAGAGAAACCGGTGAAAGGCGCCCTCAATCTCCCGGTTCTGCGCGTGGCGCTTTACGAGGGGCGCGGCGCTCTGCCGCTCGAACCCGCGCGGCGCTTCGAGCTATTACGGGTGCTGCTCGACAAGGGCTACCGGGTGACGCGGATCAGCTCGGGCGGCGCGTCAAATGGCTCCGACGGGAATGCCCTCGCTGTTCTCGGCCGGTTTGAACGCGATCAGCCCGAGCAGGCGCGGGACGGCGAAACGCAAGTCTACATTCGCAATATCGAAGGATTGAAGACGGACCGGGTCGCCGAGGTAGTCGACGACATCCGCCGCGAGGCCGATCTGCACGAGCCGGGCGGCTGGAAGCCTTGGTTCCCCGTCATTGATTACGACCGCTGCACCGACTGCATGCAGTGTCTTAGCTTCTGCCTGTTCGACGTGTACGGCGTCTCGAAGGACGGCAAGATTCAGGTTCAGAATCAAGACAACTGCAAGACGGACTGCCCCGCCTGTTCACGCGTCTGTCCGGAGGTGGCGATTCTTTTTCCCAAGTATCGCCACGGACCCATTCACGGGGGCGAAGTGCACGCCGAGGACATGCGCCGCGAGGCGATGAAGGTGGACATCTCGGCGCTGCTGGGCGGCGACATCTACCAGGCTCTTCGCGATCGCAGCGCAAAAGCCAAGTCGCGGTTTTCGAAAGAACGTGATGAGGACCGCGCCCTCAAGGAGCGCAATCGCTGCCTCAGTAAGCTACAGAAGGACCTCGATATTCCGTCGGAGATGTTTGCCTCTCTGCCAACGTTAGAGGAAATCCAAGAGAAAGCGAAGACAGTTCAGGCGCGGGCAATGACGGCGACCGAGGCGGGAGGAAATTAGTAGCGTGGTTGCCGGATTCGCCAAACGCATGTTGACCGAGCCCGATCCGAGGGTGCTCCGAAAATTCGTCTGGAACTTCGGAGTGAAGGGCATGCGCTCGGTGCAGACATTCAAAAAGCGCATCAAGAAGGGCGAATATTTCCCGCCGTTCCTGTTCATCTCGATCATCTCCGGTTGCCAGTTACGCTGCCAAGGCTGCTGGGTGGATGTGGCGTCGGAGAGCAAGAAGATCGAGCTGGAGGATCTGGACCGCATCGTCACGGACGCCAAGCGCCGAGGGAACAGCTACTTCGGCATCTTAGGCGGCGAGCCTTTCCTGCATCCGCGGCTCTTCGATCTGCTCGCCAGGCACCCGGACTGCTACTTCCAGATTTTCACTAACGGTCACTTGATCGATGACGCGCGCGCCGCCGAGTTGCGGCGGTTAGGCAACGCTAGTCCGCTAATCAGCGTGGAAGGCACTCAGATTGTGAGCGACGCGCGGCGGGGCGGCAAGAACGTGCTCGACAAGACGCTGGCCGGCATCGAGGTTTGTCGGCGCAACCGCCTGATCACCGGCGTGGCGACCAGCGTTTGCGGGACGAACCTCGACGATCTGGTGAACGAGGCCTGGTTGCGGCGGTTGATCGAGATGGGCGTGCACTACGCCTGGTTTCATACGTATCGTGTGGTGGGGCCTAATCCTTCGAGCGATCTGGCTCTGAGCCCGGAGCAGGTCTTGCGCGTGCGACGCTTCATCGTTCAGATGCGGGCGCGCTTGCCCATCGCGATAGTCGACGCCTACTGGGACGACGAAGGTCAAGCGCTGTGTCCGATGGCGACGGGCGTCAGCCACCACATCAGCCCCTACGGCGACGTGGAGCCCTGCCCGATTATCCAGTTCGCGAAGGAATCGATTCACGACCGGCCAAGCTTGTACGAGACGATGACCAAATCAGGATTCTTGCGGGACTTTCGCGAGACGGCGGCAAAGACAACGCGCGGCTGCATCGTGCTCGAGCGGCCGGACCTCGTTCGAGAGCTCGTGGAGCGCCACGGAGCACGCGACACGACTCAGCGGCAGACCGCGTTTGTCGAGCTCGAAAAGCTGACCGGCCGCGGCAGCCAGCACAATCCGGGAAACGAAATCCCGGAAGAGCACTGGGCGTACCGAATCGCGAAGAAGCATTGGTTCTTCGGGTTCGGCGCCTACAGTTGATGCGAGACAAAGACGCCATGCAAGAACAGCTTCCGATTCTTACCCTCCCCCAGCCAGTCCCACAGCAGATCGTGCGGGCTCCGCAAGAGAATATTCCCGCCGAAAAATCGCAGCGTGAAGCCGTCAAGCGTCACGTGCGGGCCTTTGTAGCGGCGCGGCGCGACGAACTGACCCCGCCGCTGCTGACGGATGAGCTGCGGCGGCGCGCGGAAGAGGCGACGCGGCTCGCCGGTCTCGACTCCAAGTACGCCGACTATGTAGGCGTGTTGCTGAACAATGAGGTTTGGCGCGAGCAACTGGCCGCGACCCAATTCGAGCGCCGGCTCCTGTTGCTGCCGAAATGTCTTCGCATCGAGGACCGCTGTCCGGCTCCGTTCGACGAGTTCGGGCTGCTGTGCAAGCAGTGCGGACTCTGCTCGATCCAGGACTTGCAGGAAGAGGCGGAGCGGCTGGGTTATGCCGTTCTGGTGGCTGAAGGCTCTGCGCTGGTGATGGCGCTCATCCAGACCGGGAAGATTGACGCGATCATTGGCGTAAGTTGCTTGTCGGTGCTCGAGAAAGCTTTCCCACACATGGAGGCTGCGGCGATTCCAGGCGTGGCGATCCCCCTGCTCCAGGATGATTGCAAAGACACAACGGTCGATATTGACTGGGTCTGGGACGTAATCCACTTAACGAGCGAAGACGGCACCTGGCGGCTCGATCTCGATTCGTTGCGCCGCCAAGTGGACGAGTGGTTCCAACCCGATGCGCTCGACGAGATTTTTGGCGCCCCGGCGACCGGCGAAGCAGAGACGCTGGCCCGAAGGATGCTCGCCCAAGCGGGCAAGCGCTGGCGCCCCTTCTTGACGGTGTGCGCCTACCAAGCGCTGCGGGATGATCCGCACGCGGAGCCCCCGAGCGAGTTGCGCAAGGCGGCGCTTGCCGTGGAATGCTTCCACAAGGCTTCGCTGGTCCACGACGACATCGAGGACGGGGACGATCAACGCTACGGCGAGCCTACGTTGCACGCCGAGTTCGACGTGGCGACGGCAATCAACGTGGGCGACCTGCTGGTCGGCGAAGGATACCGGCTGCTGGCCGAATGTGACTTCCCGCCCGCGGTTCGGGCTGAGTTAGTTCGGATCGCCTCGCGCGGCCACCGCACGCTGTGCATGGGACAGGGCGCCGAACTCGCTTGGATGCGCGATCCCAAGCCGCTCGATTCGAAACAAGTGTTGGGCATCTTTCGGAGGAAGACGGCGCCGGCGTTTAGCGTCTCTTTGGAAATCGGCGCGGCCTGCGCCGGAGCGGAGCCGCAGGTGTTCGAAGTCCTGCGGAAATACAGCGAGGCGCTTGGCATCGCCTATCAGATCCGCGACGACTTGGACGATCTAGCGGCAGGCGATGACGGCGCCGATGATATCGCCGCGCTGCGGCCATCCCTGCCGTTGGCGCTCGCCTACAAGCACGCTAAGAAGGAGCCGAGCTTGCGCCCGTTGCTCGAAGCGGCATGGCGGCGCGAAAACGGCGTCAGCGCGCGCTCGGACGAGCTGCGCGAGACGATGGAGCGGTTGGACGCCGAAGGCCGTAGCCGCCGTTTACTCGAAAGCTACAAGGAAGAGGCGGTGCGCTGCTTAGCCGACTTGGATCATCCTAGCCTTAAAGGCCTGTTGCGGCGAGTAGTCGGCAAAATTTTTAGTATCGAAATCGAAGGTTGGTGCAGTGAGTTTGAGGCTCGAAATGCTGCAGGTCGCGAGGCTGTCGCCGAAGTTGCTCAGTGACGCCGCGGACCTGACGGCAACATTCTTATCGAGTCGCATCAACCCGGATGGCGGTTTTCAGAACCGTGACGGCGCGAGCGATCTGTACTACACGGTCTTCGGGCTCGAAGGCCTGCGAGCGCTGCAGCGAGAGACACCCGCCGAGCGCACTCGCGCATTTGTGGAAGGTTTGGGCGAGGGGCGGACGCTCGACTTCGTCCACGCGGCATGCCTGGCGCGATGTTGGGCGAACCTCGAATCGTCCGCCGCCGCGCCAAGCGATGCCATTGTCGAGCTATTGGAATCGCACCGCACGCCGGACGGCGGCTACAACCCGCGTCGAGACTCCGCTCACGGGACGGCATATGGTGGCTTCCTCGCATTAGGAGCCTATCAGGACCTCGGTCTGCTCCTGCCCAAACCGGAGGCCTTGCTCGCCTGTATCGAGTCGCTACGCAGCTCTGACGGAGGCTACGCGAACCAGCCCGGGGCAGCCGTGGGACTCACACCCTCTACGGCCGCGGCCGTCACTGTTTGCCGCGCCCTGGAGTGCCGGGCTCCGGAAGCGGCGGCGGAATGGCTGCTTGAGAGATGCCTGCCCGACGGAGGATTCTTCGCCACGCCGCTGGCTCCGCTCCCCGACCTGTTGTCGACCGCCACCGCCCTCCACGCACTCACCGGCGCGGGCGTCTCTCTCGATTCCATTCGAGAGTCTTGCTTGAACTTCGTGGACAGCCTGTGGAGCAATCAAGGCGGGTTTTACGGACACTGGAGCGATGATGTCCAGGATTGCGAATACACCTACTACGGACTACTGGCGCTAGGCCACCTGAGCTTGTAGCGAATGAACTTCAGCCGAATCGAGACGACCCTCGACAATCTAACGCGCCGGTTTCTAGAAGAACGAGTCGGCGACCATTGGGAGGGCGAGCTTTCTTCGTCCGCCTTGGCAACGGCCACGGCATCCGTGGCGTTGACGCTGGCCCATCGCCGCGAAGCTCATGCGCGGTTTGAGCAGCTGGCGCGCCGCGGCGTGGCTTGGCTGATCCGCGCGCAGAATGAGGATGGCGGATGGGGCGACACCGCGCGAAGCCTCAGCAACATCAGCACGACCGCGCTTTGCTGGGCGGCGCTCGCGCTCGCGAGGCAGGAGAGCGTCGAGGCCCGCCAGGCCGGAAGAAGCGCTGCCGAATTCATGCGATGCCACGCCGGGGGGCTCGATCCAGACTCTCTGAGTTCCGCCATCAAGAAACGGTACGGAAAAGATCATACGTTCTCCGTCCCAATTCTCATGGTCTTGGCAGTCGCGAACCTGCTCGGCGACAAGGCGAACGGATGGGCTCGGGTACCACAGCTCCCCTTTGAACTCGCCGCCTTTCCGCAGCATTGGTACAGCCGGCTCAATCTCGCTGTGGTTAGCTACGCCCTGCCCGCGCTGATTGCCATTGGTCAGGCCGGCCACGTAAAACGGCCAAACCGGAATCCGATCACCCGTAGATTCCGCGACGCGGTCCGGCAACGAACGCTGCGAAAACTCGAAGAGATTCAGCCCCCCAATGGCGGATTCCTCGAGGCGACGCCGCTGACGAGCTTCGTCACGATCGGTTTGATCGTAGCTGACCAGGGAGGCGGCGCCGTCATCCGCAAAAGTCTCGATTTCCTCGAACGATCCGTTCGGCCGGACGGAAGCTGGCCGATCGATACGAACCTCGCGGTCTGGCTGACGACGCTTGGAGTCAACGCGCTGGCAAGCGGACCCCGGCTCACAGATGTACTGGATTCGAAAGAGCGGGCCGCGGCTTGCACCTGGCTCCTCCAACAACAGTTTCGCCGCGAGCACCCCTACACGGGCACCGCGCCGGGTGGGTGGGCTTGGACGCATCTGCCTGGCGGCGTACCCGACGCCGACGACACAGCGGGAGCGCTGATCGCGGTCCGCAACCTGAGTGATGCGACGGCAGAGACGCTTGCGGCGGCTCAGCAGGGTGTCGGCTGGTTGCTCGATCTCCAGAACTCGGATGGCGGCATTCCAACCTTCTGCCGTGGCTGGGGCGCTCTTCCATTCGATCGCAGCAGTCCTGACCTGACGGCGCACGCGCTGCGGGCGTGGCGCGCTTGGCGAGGCGATCTTGCCCCGGAACAAAGAAAACGTGTCGATCATGCGACTGAGCGCGCGGTCCGCTACCTCAGAAAGTCCCAGCACTCGGACGGCTCCTGGTCCCCGCTGTGGTTTGGCAACGAGCACGCACCGGATGATGCCAACCTGACCTTCGGAACGGCGCGCGTCCTTTCGGCGTTGGTGAACCTGCCGGACGAGTTGGCCCCGGCAACCGAGCAAGCCGCCGAACGGTGGTTACTGTTTTCGCAGAACACCGACGGCGGATGGGGCGGGTCAGCGGGGGTGGATTCGTCGATCGAAGAAACGGCCCTGGCGGTTTCGGCTCTCGCATCGCGTAGGCAGCAACGACTGCGAAACCCCTCGAGTGACGCTCTTCAATCAATCATTCGCGGCGTCGACTGGCTGATGGTCGCAACAGATGAGGGTCGCATGCAGGAGCCAGCACCAATCGGGTTCTATTTTGCTAGACTCTGGTACTTTGAAAAACTGTATCCGCTTGTTTTTTCTTTAGAAGCTTTGGGACGAGTCGTATGCTTATCACAGGGGTGACTCGAGGGATTCCACAGAATACATCCGTTTATCGAAGTCGACCGTTAACGATGGTTGAACGAGGCTTCGCGCTCCCATTAGACTCCCAATAGCGGTTCCCTACCGCTCCTGAAGGCTCCATGAGTTGCCACTCGTGCCTTTGTTTTCTGTTAGTTACTAGCTCTCGGCGTTCTCATAACCCAAAGGTCGAAGGTTCAAATCCTTCCCCCGCAACCAACCTCTCCCAACTATTGTTTGCAACAGGTTAGCCGGGCAAGACCCCTCGTGGATCACCCTGCAATCTGGTCTCACTGTGGCTAAAACTATGGCCACGGCGGATCTACCCTAGTCTTTGGGCGCACAACGACTTCCAGAGTATGTCTGCCGACGGAGGTGCGCCCGTGACCCTCCGCATGTGGTCCCCTCTGACCGAGATAGCCCTCCGAACCACGGATGTTCTGGTGCAGAAATGAACGCGAAGGCCAAAGGCACGCGCAACGAACACCGGTCCATGAGGCTGCTGGAAGCGGCTGGATATCGCTGCACGCGGGCGGCGGCGAGTCTCGGTACGTGGGACGTGATCGGCATCTCGGCGACCGACGTAGTGCTCGTGCAGGTCAAGTCCAGCAGCTGGCCGGGTTCGGTCGAGATGGAAGGTCTTGAGGAATTCCATGCACCGTTTAACGCACGAAAGCTGATCCATCGGTGGCGACCCAGACAGCGGACCCCAGACGTCAGGGAAGTGGCCAGGAGGATGGCAAGCCGATGAGCATGGCCGCTGATAAACAGCGCCGCAACAGAGGCCGCCCATGGAAGCCCGGCGAATCGGGGAACCCCAGAGGCCGTCCGCCCAAGCAAGAGTCGTTGACTTCGCTTTTGAAGGAAGAACTCGACAGGATCAGCCCCGAAGACACTGAGGGTCGTACCTGGAGGGAATTGATTGTCCTGGCTACGCTTCGCTTGGCCTGCCAAGGGAACCGGGCGGCGCTCCAGGAAATCTGGAACAGGTCAGACGGGAAGGTCACAAAAGAGATTGAACTCACGGACAACAGTAGCGAAGGCTTGCAGGATGGAACGGATGGCGCCACGAACACGTTGCGGGACAACCAGGCTTCAGCTATGCTGTTTGGTCTGGGAAGGGTCGAAAAGCAGGCTGGAGCAGATTGAATCAGCTCATTGGCGCATTAAGGCCGATAGCATCGCTTTCCGTAAGCTGGTCGCGCCTCTTCACCATCAGCTGTCACTCGCTGACTTGTACACTGAGGGGTTGCGAGCACCTTGCCCCTATCTGGGATTTGCTGAGCATGATGGAGGCCGAGATTGACCACGACCGCTAGCGAAGCTCGCCAGAGTTCCGCTGAGGGGAACGATGCGCCACATGACCCTGAATCTCACTTGCGGACTCCTTACTTTGTCTGCGACGTGCGGACAAGAGCTAAGTAGTTTGTTTCTGAGGGGCTAGTCTCCCTCGCCTCTCCGTTTGTGTATTCTTGAATCTTCACCGTCCCCTATTTTGGCCGTCTCTCAGCTCCAGTCGATAACCTTCACGTCGAAGGTCCGCAACTATTCCCGTATGGTGTCGGGCATTCGCGCCTACCTACGTTCACCCGTTCATCCCAACCCTGAAGAACGGATCCGCCACCAACTCGCCAACCGCAAGAGCATCTGGCTTGACATCGTCCAGCGGGCCATTTTCAGTGGCGATCACCCCTATCGGGAAATGTTTCGTCACGCCGGCTGTACCTTCGAGGATCTCTCTTCTGAAGTCGAACGGCACGGCCTCGAACCTACGTTGGAGCGCCTGCATGGCGACGGCGTCTATCTCACCCACGACGAGTTCAAAGGAAAGCAGCCAATCCTGCGCGGGGGAAAGACGATCCTCGCCTCGACCTCCGATTTTGCTAACCCGCTTACAACCGGCGGCTTGCGCGCCGAAAGCGGCGGTAGTCGTAGTCCGGGGACCGAGACGCGTCTCAGCACGCAGTTCAAGCTCTACACCGAGGGCTACTATCACCTGGCCGCGCGCCAGTTCGACTTAGCCGCGACGAAGCACATTCAGGTGAAGCCGATCCTCCCGGCCGTCGCCGGACTGGGGTGGTGCCTCGGTTGTGCGCGCATCGGGACTCCCCCAGACCGCTGGTTCTCTGCGAGTGGCCCTGCTGCCGACTCGGCGCACTATCGCACGCTGACGGCGAGTCTCGTCGCGATGGCTCGCTTGCACGGCCTCAAGGTCCCTTACCCCGAGCATCTACCCCCCGATGACTTCAGCGCCGTCGCCGGTCTTGTGGCGGACTACCGCCGCCAGGGCATTCCTTGTCATGTCAACAGTTATACGAGCCCCGGTGTGCGGGTCGCCGTTGCAGCGCTCGAAGCGGGTCTCGACATTAGCGGCACGGTCTTTTCCTTGAGCGGCGAGCAACTCACGGAAGCGAAGCGCCAGACGATCCAGTCGGCCGGCTGCGAGGTTTGCGACCGCTATTGGATCGCCGAAGTCGGACCGGTCGGATTCGCCTGTCAGCATCTGAAGGGCCGTGGTATCCATTTGTTTCGCGACTCCCTTGCCGTGATCTCGTGTCCAAAGAAAGCGCCCTTTTCCGACGTTGATGTCGACGTGCTTCTCTTCACCAACTTGCTGCCCTCGGCGCCCTTCCTGTTGATCAACGCCGATATGGACGACAGTGGCGTGATCAAGCCCGTGGAATGCGATTGCGTGTTTCGCAGTGTGGGATTCACGGACGGCGCATTCGATATCAGCAGTTTCGGCAAGCTCACTGGAATGGGTATGACGTTGGTTGGAACCGATGTCGTTAACTTACTCGAGGATGTGCTTCCCGCGCGTTTTGGCGGCGGTCCCGGAGACTACCAGCTCGTTGAAGAAGAAGGACAGCGTCAGACCGAGTTGGTTCTGAGGATCAGCCCTCGCCTCGGCGGTGTATCTCTCCAAGCGGTGGAAGAGTTCTTTCTGGCCGAGATTCGTTCCTTTTACGGAGGCGCTTTGGCTTCGAGGGTTTGGAAGCATGCCGGTGCTTTGCGCGCCACCCAAGAGCAGCCTGTGATGACGTCCAGCGGCAAGATCATGGCTCTTCATCTACTCGGGTCGTCGCGTTTGCCTGATGCGCTCAAAAGCAATGGATCGTAGACAAGCGATTACCGCAGCTGCGGGGGCAGCGGCCTGGGCATGCGACCCATCCCCGAGTCCGCCCAACGGGAAGACCCATCTGACGGTCGCCCTTTACCCGTTTCTTTCGATGGCCGGTTTCTACACGGCTCACGAGTTCGGCTACTTTGAAGACCTTGACCTCGACATCGAGATCGTCAGCAATCGAAACGTTGCGCAAGTGACCCCCTTACTTGCCGCGGGCAGGCTCGACGCTGCGTTAACGGCGCTGGCGCCGGCTCTCATCACGGCCGTCCTGCGCGGCGCGAACATTCGCCTTGTCGCGGGCCGCGAAACCGCGTCAACCACGTGCGGATCCGCCGGCGCCATCTACGGCAATCGCAAAGTCTTTCCGAACGGGCGTGTCGATCTCCGGCAATTAGTAGGAAAACGGGTGGCCGTCCAGCGGCGCGCTTCGCTTTCCGAGTTCTACCTCGACGCCATGCTCGCGACTGTCGAACTATCCATGGACGACTGCGAAATAGTCTATTTGGCGTATCCCGAGGCGTCGGCGGCGATCGTCTCGGGCCGTGTCGATGCGATCGTCTATTCGCAGTTCGAGAAGGACCTTGCGGCCGCTTCCGAAACCGTCGTCCGTGGCCCAAGCTTGGCGGATGTTTTTCCGAACATGCAGTACGCTCAAATCTTCTTCGGCCCGACTTTGTTGGAGGGCGACCCGGATGTCGGCGCACGCTTTCTAGCGGGGTACCTGCGAGGCGCGAACGAGTTCCTCAATGGCAGAACTCCCGTCTTTCTCGAAGAGTATGCGAAGTCGCACAACATGGACCCCGAGCGAGCAAAGAACTCCTGCCGCAATACGTTCACACCCGACGGCGGCATCGTCCCCGAGGACGTTGACCGGTTCGTCGAGTGGTGCGTGCGAAGAGGCTACGTGGATGCCGCGCCGGCGCGCGACCAGCTCATCGATACCAGGTTCATCGAACAGGCCCAGGAGATCTACGCGGGTTTCAGTTCATAACAAGAGGGCGAGAACAAGCGACTGCATGTATCTTCAACACAACGGACAGGTCGCACTTACGCTACTGCTGGCGATCGTGTTGCTGCACGGGGCAACAGCGCAAGCGCAAACCACCGGATCATTGGAAGGCAGCGTGCTCGACCCCGCTGGGGCTGCGCTGCCGGCTGCGCGGCTCGAACTTACAGAACAGGAAACCAGTGCCGTCCGGCGCACGCAAACTGATGCGGCCGGGGTCTACACGGCGCTCCGCCTTCCGCCGGGAGTCTACAAGATTCGCGTTAGCCATCCTGATTTTCGCGAGCAGGTCCGCGCGGGCATTACGATCTCCGCCGGGCGCGGCCACCGCGTCAACTTTACGCTTGAACTAGGAAGCCGACAGGAAGAGATCGTCGTGACGGCCGATGTCCCCCTTGTTGACCCGAGCGTCGCCGACTACGGCGGACAAATATCCTCCAAGCAACTCCACGAGCTGCCCCTCAACGGGCGCGACCTCTATCAGTTGGCCGCGCTTGAACCCGGTGTCACTCTTCCCACCAGCGCCGACCGCTCCGGCATCACGAACGGCCTCGGCTCCGCGCTGAGTGTGAACGGCGCGCGCGCGAACCAAAACGCTTTTCGGCTCGACGGGGTCTACATCAACGATTCCGTCAACGCCGTCCCTTCGGGAGTCGCCGGGTTGACGCTGGGGATCGAAAGCATCCGCGAGGTGCACATAGCCACTAACCCCTACAGCGCGGAATATGGCCGGGCCGCCGGAGCCGTCTTTACCGCCGTCTCCCGCTCCGGAACCAACGAGCCCCATGGCTCGGTCTACTGGTACTTTCGCAACAGTGCTCTCGATGCCAAGAACTTCTTTGACCGTGGTGACCAGGCGGTCCCTCCCCTTCGACGCAACCAGTTCGGAGCTGCCTTCGGTGGACCGATTCGTCGCGACAAGGCATTTTTCCTCGTCAACTACGAGGGCTTTCGAGGCCGCCTCGGGTCCACCCGCCGCCCGATCGTTCCTTCCGCGCAGGCGCGCCAAGGGATTCTGCCTTCCGACGATGGCGGCGAGCGGCGTGTTACTGTTGCCCCGGAGATGCGGCCCTACCTCGACCTCTTCCCGACGCCGAACGGCCGTGACTTCGGTGACGGGACAGCGGAGTTCGTGAGCCAAGGCACGCTGAAGGACCGACAGGACCACTTTTCCTCCAAGGTCGACCTCCTCCTCTCCGAGCAGTTGCGCCTGTCGCTCCGCTATACGTTCGACGACGGTGACAACGCATTTCCCGAACCGTTACAGGTCTGGACGTTTACGCGCGAATCCCGGAATTACTTCTTCCACAGCGACCTGCAGTACGTTCACTCGCCGAATACGATCTTCAACGTGCGAGGCGCGTTCAGTCAGGTGTTTGATGCCGAGCTCAGCGAAGTGCGCAATGACATCCCCGCCTCGCTCTCGTTTGTCGAAGGACTACCCTTGGGCGTCATCCAGGTGACAGGGCTCTCACCCTTGGGCGGCGTTCCGGCCCGCCTCAGGCCGCGCCGTTTCGACTTGAAGGACTACCAGTTCAATGCGGACGTAACTCATACCGCCGGACGCCATACGGTGCGTGCCGGTGCCGGTTTCGATCGTATCTTGTACGACCAGGTTGCCGACCTCAGCGCCGTTGGCTTCTACCGCTTCACGTCACTGGAGGACTTCTTGGCTGCCGATAGCGGCACCGGCGAGGTGATGAGACCCGGGTCCGACAGCCAGCGCTACTGGAGCCTAAATCAATTTCATGGCTACGTCCAAGACGATATTCGCATGACCAAGCGCTTGAGTCTCAGCGTAGGTGTTCGCTACGAAACCGCTTCCACACCGCGCGAAAGAAACGACAAGGTTGCCAGCCTGCGCAACCCCTATTTCGACCCACAAGTCGTCACGGGCGACCCCTTGTACGAGAATCCTTCGACGAAGAACTTCGCGCCCCGTGCTTCCGTCGCCTGGGACGTCAACGGCTCTGGCAGCACGGTGATTCGAGCCGGCGGCGGCATCTTTTACGATCTGCTCGGCGTTCGCGAGCTTGCGGTTGCCGGTCTCCGCATGCCCCCCTTCTTCCAGCGGGTGAACATCTTCGATCCGGTTTTTCCTGACATCCTCAGCGCTGCCGAGCAAGGCCGTCCGAACAACTCGATGGATGGCCTACAGTACGACCCCGAGCAGCCCTCTGTCGCGCGTTGGCGCTTTGGTATCGACCGCCGGCTCACCGATAGCCAGGCTCTCAAAATCGAATACGTCGGTGCCCGCGGCGCTCACCTGATGGCGCGTATCGAGGACATGAACGTCAGAGTGCCCGAAGTTCTGCCCGATGGCACACTTTTCTTTGCTGCCGATGCTCCCCGGCTCAACCCCAACTTCGGGCAGATCGGCATGCGCAGGGCGCAGTTCAATTCGTTCTATCAGGGACTCAACGTCCAGCTTCTCGGCCGCTTTAGTCAGCGGCTGCAATATCAATCCCGCTACACCTGGTCCAAGTCGATCGACGAATCCTCGTCCGCCATTTTCACCGACTTCGATAGCGCTGACGGCATGCCGACGCCTCTGAACATCCGTCAGAATCGCGGCCTCTCGGACTTCGATGCGCGTCAAACATTCACGAGTAACTTTTCCTATCAAACTCCTGATTTGGATGGACCTGCCGCTGTTCTGCTTGGTGGTTGGGGGCTTCACGGAGTCGTGACTCTACAATCCGGCCACCCCTTCGCACCATGGGTCGGATTTGATCGTACGCAACTCGGCCTCGTTTTCGGCGATGCCGGACAGCGCCCCGACCTCGTCGCGGAGACCGGCAGCGACATCATCCTCGGGGACCCGGCTCAATGGTTTGACCCCACTGCCTTCGCGCTTCAGCCAGCAGGCTTCTACGGTAACCTCGGACGCGGCACACTCACCGCCGACGGTGTTTTCAACGTCGACTTCGCGTTACACAAAGACGTCTGGCGAACCGAGCGGCACCGCACCCAACTCCGGGTAGAGATCTTTAACCTCACCAACCATCCCAATTTTCGCTTTCCTTCTTCTCTCAGGCTTTTCAACCGCCAAGGTGGCCGCGTCGGCAGCGCGGGCCGCGTCACTCGAACCTCCACCGGTCCCCGCGAGGTCCAGCTCTCCCTTCGCTGGATATTCTAGGGCCCTGGACAGATCTCCCGATGCCGACTTCAGTCCGCGGTGACACCTCTCAAACGCTGAAGGTTCAGCGCACGGTCAAGCATTTTCTTCAGGCGCCCGGGTTACTAACAACCGACTAGCCTCTGCCAACCGTCGCCTTCCAAGGAACGACATAGGGCTCCAGGAGCCGCAGCACACCGTAGAAGAACGTACCGAGCCCGGCTGTCAGCAGGACGGCCACAAACAACCGCTCGGTGGAAAAACTCTGCCAAGCGAGCCAGATGATGCTGCCAAGGCCACCCTCACCGGTCACCATCTCCATCGCGACGGTAATCGTGAGGGCCCGGCCTAGAGCCAAGCGCAGGCCGGTGAACACCTGGGGAAGCGTCGCCGGGAAGTAGACTTTCTTGAACAGGTCCCATCGGCGTGCACCGTAATTGCGCGCCAACTCGACGTAGCCGAAATTGATCCCGCGGACAGCATCGGCAGTATGAATAGCGAGGACGATCAATGCTCCCAAAGCGATGAGGATCAGTCGCGGTGCATCCCCGAGTCCAAAGAAAATCAGCAACAGGGGGAACCACGTCAGTTTCGGTGAGGACCAAAGCCCGGAAATAATCGGATCGAGTGATCTTCGGGTAAACGTCGAAACACCCATCACCAACCCGATAGCCAACCCCAGCAGCGACCCCGCCAGGTAGCCCCTGAACATTACCGAGAGCGTGTCCGTGGCTTTCTCCAATAGATCGCCCTCCGTTAGCATGCGCCAGCCGGTCGCGACCACCACGGCCGGAGCAGGCAAGAAAAGAGCGTCCACCCACCCGGCGCTCACCGTCAAGTGCCAGAACGCGATGATCACCAGCGGCAACCAAGCCGCGTTGACTGTCTTGGGAATCTTCAAACGAGTATCGAACCGAGTGGACACAGGCTACGTCCGCTGGAATGCGGGCTCGGCCGGCTGGACCTTGAACCCCAGATAACCCGCCAGGCGCCGTTTCAGCAATAACAGGTCCTCATCGAATAGCTTCTCGACGGATCGCGGGCGGGCAAGAGGGATATCCACTTCAGCGATCATGCGTCCCGGCGTCGCGCTCATCACAAGGATACGATCGCTCAACAGGATCGCTTCCTCAATATCATGCGTCACGAAGACGACGGACTTGTGATCCTGCTCCCAGAGTTCAAGAAGTTCCTGTTGCAGCGTCAAGCGTGTTTGAAAATCGAGGGCCCCAAACGGCTCGTCCATCAGCAGAATGTCGGGCTCGCTCAAGAACGCCCGCATCACCGCAACGCGTTGCTTCATGCCGGCCGATAGCTCGTGCGGATAGGCCCCTTCGCGGTCACGCAAGCCGAAGCGCTCGAACAGAGCCATCGCACGCTCCTGCCGCGCCCCCTTGTCAACGCCCTGCATCTCGAGGCCAAACGTCGCGTTCTCAATGGCTGTCATCCAGGGGAAGAGATTCCTTTCCTGAAAGACGAGCAGCACGTGGTCTCCCACGTCGGCGTGCGAGGGGATGCGCTCGACACGACCCTCTTGGGGAGGGATCAGGCCGGCCAAAGCCCTTAACAGCGTCGTCTTGCCGCACCCACTCGGCCCGACAATCGATAGGAACTCCCCTTCGCGGGTATCAAACGACACTCCGGAAAGGGCCTGGGTTTGGCGGCCTCCCGGGCCGAACTCAACACTTAGACCCGAGCAGCGGAGCCTCATGACAAGCGACCAGTGTAGCTCAGCGCGATTAAAGATTCGCCATGAGATCGCGGACGACGCAACTTGACCAGGATTTCCTTCTTAGCCGTCCTGGCACGGATAGGCGACCTCGACCGCGACGCTGAGCTCGAATCTGATCATCAACGGCACCAACATCGTCGTCAACGCACCGACCGCGACGATTCTCGGGGGTGCCTCCATCGGTGGAACATTCAGCGTGGGCAACAACCCATCCTGCCCTTGAGTGGCGGGCGGCCTCACCGGCAACTGGGAAATGCTCGGAAGGTTCCGCATGCGCAAGGCCCGCTACGCATAACTAGCGCGAACAACCGATGTCATGAATGATGACATTTTTTCGTCTCCAGGTGCCTGAGAGAGCCCGGTTCGCGTCGGATGTACTGCTGACCCACGCCTCCGCGATGGGCGATTGGTGGTGAGAAATTTGTTTCCCGGTGGCGATGCTGTGGAGCATGCCGCCCAGTCCCGAGCCCGACCGAACGACACAGTGCGTCCCTCTTCGGGACACACGGACCGGCTCCCCTACAGCCTTACCCCGCCTCGGGGTCCCCGCCCGGGACGTTCTCGATGGAACCTTCTCTATTTCGCAATCCAGATCAAAAACAGTCCTTCACGGTGGTCGTGTAGTGCACGGTGGCGGCATGCCGCTAACAAGGTGGCAGTGGGCTGGAGAGTCACATCCACTGCTCCTCTCGGTGAAGTGTTGCATCGACCCATTGAAACCACCATATCTGTCGATGGCCTTTGCCCAATTGACTTACAGGGATGGCCTTCGCGACATCGAAGCGTGCCTGCGATCGCTGGGCGGCAAGCTCTACCATATGGGTTTTCGCGGACGGCTGGCGCGCTCCACGC
>Ga0315336_1000643_pt1 | contig 88421 bp, 84 predicted proteins | sample ASW5metaG_FD_204512 | JGI IMG/M metagenome (GOLD analysis project Ga0315336, IMG submission 204512) | Ammonia-oxidizing marine archaeal communities from Monterey Bay, California, United States - ASW #5 | ecosystem: Environmental > Aquatic > Marine > Intertidal zone | place: USA: California...
TGTTAAAATCATCTTCTGCCAGATCCCAAAGCGGGCCATGGCCACCGGGATAGAAGACGGCATCATATTTCTGGAACTCGATGAAATGCAGCTTCTTGGTTTGCGCCAGCTCTTTCTGCGCTTCCGTATCGTCGTAAAAACGCCGGGTGGTGGCTGTCTGGAAGGCCTCCACATCACTTTTCGGATCCAGTGGCGGTTGGCCGCCCTTCGGCGAGGCCAGCGTTATGTGCGCACCGGCATCTTTCATTATATAATAAGGAGCGGCAAATTCTTCGAGCCAGAAACCGGTTTTCTCGCCGGTGTTTCCCAGCTGATCGTGGGAGGTCAGTACCATCAGAATATTCATTTTATCTGTCCTTTACACTACGCTTGTAAATGTATTTGCCGATGTTTCCGGCAAATGCTCTGCCTTGCTCAACAGGCAGATTCTGCCCGTTGTCTCTCACCCATGGCCGGCCGTGGATATTTATCCCGGGCCATGTAAATCGCAACCAATAACCTGTTGTTTTAAAACGTATTAATAGGATATATTTTCCTATATTTCCAGGCCTCGATTGCGTCTTGCCCCATACATAGGAAGCCCAATATACGGTTTCCAGTAGGCGCAATGCAGAAACTGAAAATGCCCTGAAAAAGCCATAATTAACTAGAATTTGCCCACGGTTCTTGCTAGGAATAGGGGTCTGGTTGTTTATCCCGTTGGAGAATTCTCGTCATGTATCGGCAGTCCCTGAATATCACTTTTCGTCTGTATCCTTATGTATTGCTGGCGGTCCTTGGTGAGCTTGTCTTGCGGATATTGGCGGAGAAGGACATCGGTGGTGGCAGTAGTAATGGGATCGCGATTTCAGTTCTCTATTGCGTTCTTGCCTATTACGCCCATGTAGACATCCTCTTGCCCGACACAGAGAACCGAACGGCCGTGGGTAAACGGTTTTATGGTTTTATGGGCCGGAATTTGGGGCTTATATTTCTGATCGTCCTTGTTGCCGGCGGTTTAACCTTTTTTCTGCATTACGGATTGGACATAGGATCAGGTGGTGATCGGGACGAAAGGGCCGGGACGATTGCTCTCATCATATTGCCGATCGCAAGCGTCTTTAGTCTCCTCGTATTCGGATTTATGGGAACCTGGATGCCGGCCTTCGTGGTGGATCGGCAGCGCGGGGTCAGCCAAGCATTTGCCCGCGGTAAATCGACTTTCTGGTACGTGACCGGGCGTTTGATTATCGGTCCCGGCCTGATATTCGTCCTTTCCGGCGTAGCTTTCGCTTTCGTCCCGGCGTTGTCGGGTATTCCGGAAGCCTATTTCCAATCCGGCTGGCAGCCAAATATCACAACATTTATTTATTCCGCAATAATATATGCCTTCCAAGCCTGGGCCATTGTGATGACCGCGTGGATCTTCTCCAAGGCGTTTCTACGAGCAGAAGCCAGCCAAACAGAGGCGGTGGTCTGATGTATCTGCAATCTCTAAAGCTTACCTTGCGTCTGTATCCTTATGTGTTGCTGGTTATTGTATTTCATCTTGTGTTTGGTGTTTTTTCCGATGTAATCCTCAGCAAGGGTAATTTGTCTCAGTACCAGATACTAGTTGATATCGGAAATCTGGGAGAGGGTCTTGGAACCCCTGTCTCTTTTATTCTGAAGGAATTGCTGGCTTTTTTTGCCTGCGTACTCATCTTGAAAATTTCTTTTCTGGATTATCAAAGCAAAGTACGAAGGTTTGCAGTATTCGCGATTGTCGCTCTCGCACTTAATATTCTTGCCGATTTACCCTGGAATATTTTTAGGATGTTCGAGTATTTCACTCCCGTAGATCCGCAGGCCATACCGGCGGATAACTGGGTTGTTTCGATTATTACCTATGTCGGCCTTTTCAACTATCTGTTCGGCGCTCTGGTTTATAGCTTATTGGGAACTATGCTGGTGGCTGTGGCAGCCACCGGAATGCTTCGGCCTGCCGCCGCGTACCAGCGCGGAAAATCAACATTTTGGTTTGTTTTCATGAGACTGGCAATAGGACCCGGCATGCTAATTATTCTTGCCAGTCTGATACAATCTGGATTTTACCTAGGGATAGTGGACCAATACGGCCTTGCATTTACAAGTATATTAGGCCGCCTTGTCCAATTGATTGACCAGACCATCCAGTATTTTATCACGAGTTGGATCCTCGTCATGAGCGTCTGGATCTTCTCCAAGGCCTATATAATCACGACCACTCAGCCAGATGAGACAGCCTGAAATTATTTTATGACACTCAATTTTTATAAAGAAGACGCCTTATGTATCTAGCTTCCCTGAAACAGACCGTCCGACTATATCCTTACGTGCTGCTGGTGGTCGTGATGACAATACTTGAAGCATTGTTTCCCGAGGAACAGGTTGTTATCGGGCTGGCAATGGTTGTTTTATTGTTTGTTCTTCAGTACGAGGCGTTTTCACAATGCCTGCCGACGGATGTCCGCATACCGGTTCCAGTTTTCAATAAAGTTGTTGGTTTCGTTTTTCGCTTTGTAATTTTATCAATTATTAGCTCTATTCCGCCCTTTCTTTTATTTCTTCTTTTCATCGGTGCCATTCAAGTTTTTCCTGAATCACTGGCGCTTTTGGGGACTTGGACGGGGAAAATTGTCGGCTCCCTGCTTTTCGTGGCATTTTCCATTCTTTCCTATTGTTATGTATTGGCGAAACTTGGACTCATTCTTCCGGCTGGAATAGCCGGCTATGACTCAACCTTGAGCACGGCCATGGACCGGAGCATGGGCAAGGTGCGGTTAATTGTTTTCAGGTTGCTGTCCGGCCCTGTGTTGCTGTTCATCGCCCCCTTTTTCCTGTCATTTTTCGGCTTGATGATTTCCAGCCTTGCCGGTTTGGACGGAGCAGAGGGGGAGATGTCCCTCTGGCTCTCGGTGCCGGTCGCAGTGTTATCCACCGGCTTTATATGCTGGGGTGAAGTCATGATCGCCGTTATTTTGTCGAATTTGTTTCTTGAAGTCCGGACAATTACGCCCGGATCGACCCTGAAAACAACCTGAACCCGGTTACGGCTTGGCGGGAATGAAGACCGTTTCTTCACCCTCGGCGAGATAGGCATAGTCAGCGTCGGCGAGTTTGTTGACGCGCATTATGGCCTGGATGCTTTTCACATAATCGGCGCCGCGCTCGGAATATTTGCTGAGCCCTTCTGACAGCGCCTTGCCGCGCACGTCCTCGCCGTTCTGGCGCAACTCATAGCGGATCTGGCGGAGCTGTTTATAGGCGTTGCCGCTATTAAGGTTATGGACATAGGATTTGACCGCATCGAGGACCGTATCAAAAGAGGCGAGGCCGTAATTGCCCAGCTCCCTGCGTTGTTGCTTGGGAATCATGGCATCCTTCCCCCAGCTCCATTGACCGAACAGGGAATTGCCTTCCGCCGTGAAGCGCGAGGTGCCCCAGCCGCTTTCCTCAGCCGACTGCGCCAGGATCAGCGACAGCGGGACGATGTCGACACGGCGCGTGAGCTCGGTACGCTGATCGGTGGAGACGGAGCTGCCGGGTTCCTTCATCACCCGGTACCGAACGGCCAGATCGATCAACCATTGCTGGTCGTCCGCCGATAGCTCAGTTTTTTTGTTCGTCAGATCTAACAGTCGTATCCGGTCGACCATCACGGCGTTATTAGCTTTCAGACCAAAGGGGGCGAGGGCACGGAAAAACAGCCGTTTCTTGGTTGGGACATCGATTTTCGGGACGGTTTCGCTGCGCCAGGTTTCGCCAACCGACTTGAAAGTGAAATTGGGCACTTCACGCCCGCCAGCTTCCCAGTTTTTCTGGGTAAAGCCTTCCTTCTCGAAATAGGCCTCCACATCCTTGTAGTCGTTGATGACAAGCTCGGCCGCCTGCGCGGGGATTATTGGTGCGAGCAATATCAGCGCGAAAGCCAGCCCGTATCGGCGCGACAAGCGGTTCAGTGGAGGTCGAAACGGCTGGGTCATGAATATCTCCTAAAAGGCGGGCCTGCGTAAATAACCTTCACCTGCTGCTACATTCTGAGATGTTCAATTGATGCTGAAAGCTTCCAGTCGGCGCCTTCTATCGTCGGCAACATATTTCCCGTATCGTCGCCAACTTCCTGCTCAATAAGCAGGTTGAGCTTGTCATTCATCAGCATGATAAGGTCTGCATTCTTTTTCGGGTCAGTTGCCAGATTGTTGATTTCCAGCGGATCGTTTTTGAGGTCAAATATTTCCACATCGTTATGGGCAAATAATTGTTCCATGGTTTTCGGTACATGATGCTCCAGTGGCGAGAAATACCGGCTGAATTTGTAATTTCCGTCATGGATCGTGCGAATGGCGCCACGTTTTTTCAGATTTGGCCGAAATCCCTGATCGCCAATCTTTTCGAACTGGCCGCCATCGGCAATATACTGACCAATTTTGCCAAAAAAGTCCTGATCAACATAGGCGAACATATTGAAGTTATAGAGCGCACCCTCCCGTAGACTATTGACTTTTGCCGCCTCCGGATTTTCCAGCAAGGTGCTGATGTCCTTGCCTGGCAGGTCTTTGGCTGCCGTCGGATCACCGCCTGCCATACTGATCAAGGTTGTCGCAAGATCCACATGCGACGTCACCGCCCGGCAGCGTTTCCCGCCCTGATAGGCGGGATGCACAATGGTGAAGGGAACATTGTTCTGTTCGCGGTACGCCGTCGCTCCCTTCCCATTTAATCCATGGGCACCGGCCAGCTCGCCATGATCGGCGGTAAAGATAATAATGGTATTGTCGGTAATCCCCAGGTCATCCATTTCGTCAAGAATTTCAAGTATGTTATTGTCAACATCTTGTATGCAATTGAAGTAATAGTTATTCAGACGACGCCATCTTTCGTCTTCGTTTGGAACAACCCCAACCAAGACACCGCGGGAATTCCTGTAATCCATATGGGCTTTGGGGCGCCCGGGGCCATCCACGGATTGGTTGCGCGAGGCGGGAAGCGCCGGATTCCAATTATTTTGATACAGTGCATTTTGCGGGTCATGATTTATGCGCATCATGGCCTGCCTGGATTGATCGCTCTGCTCTGGCTTATCTGTATTATAATACATAACGTCATGCGGATTGACCAAATTGACGGCCATAAACCACGGTTTTTTCTCTTCGCGCAGCTTTTCTCCGGTGCCCCGTAACCAACTCCGGCTCATCGCCGAAATCACATTGTCATGAAGATAACCACCTTCCGTATGGGCGATAATGTCACCGATACCAAAATAGTCAGCAAACCCGTATTCTTCCATTTCCGCAGACAGTATTTTTGTCGGAGTGTTTAGATTATTGGCGGTCTCAAATTCTTCTGTCAGATGCCATTTACCTTTGTAAGCGGTGTAATAGCCCTCTTTTCGCAACAAGTCTCCGACCGTATCGATATCTGTCGATAAGCTGCCGGACCACGGGAAATTGGTGTTGTCAAACATGCCGTTATTCTGGATATGCTGGCCGGTATACATGACCGCACGGGAGGGCGTGCAGACACAAGACGCAACCTGATGATTTTCAAAAACAACACCCTTTTTGGCCATGCGTTCATGGGCGGGGAGGCGATAACCGATAGGCAATTCCTCTACCGTCAAATGACGGTGCTGGTCGGTCACTATCATCAGGATATTATAGGGTCCACCCGATTTTTTTTTCGCCATCTCAGCCGTCGCTGCCTGAGCCGTAGAGGCGGTGGTCATTGCGCTGCCAACTCCTGCGGTCAATGCAGCCAATCCGGTAGTTTTCAGCAAATCTCGCCGTGAAACCCGAGTGTCCGTATCTTTTGTCATAAAAAGATCTCCATAATCTAATTAGTATTATAATTGCTGATTGGCTGTTTTTTTTCAATGTTTTTGGCGGGGTTACGGTTTCGTTTCTTCCTGATATGCTCAATTTATTATTATCGGTAGCGATGCTCCATTTGCTTCTTTATAATCTGGCCACCTGATTTTTCCTGTGAGTTGAACGAGGATCCATGACCAAAACTGCTCTTGTTACCGGTGCCGCCCGTGGTATCGGGCTCGCCACCACGCGAACCTTTCTGGAACGCGGCTGGCAGGTGGCCATGATCGATATTGACGGGGAGGTGCTGGCCCGCGCCGCGGACGGGCTGGAGAATGTGCTGGTGATCGAAACCGATGTATCCGATCCGGCGCAGGTGGCGCGTATGGCGGGCGAGGTGCAAGCGGCGTATGGTACGCTGAGTGCACTAGTGAACAATGCCGGGGTGGCGGATTTCGGTCCCATCGGCGAGACGACATTTGATCGCTGGCAGACGGTGATGCGGACCAATCTCGATGGGCCGTTTCTGATGGCGCAGGCCTGCGTGCCATTTATGGCGCAACCGGGCGGGGCGATTGTCAATATTGCCTCTATTTCAGGTGTGCGGGCCAGTACCTTGCGGGTGGCATATGGCACGTCGAAAGCGGCGGTAATCCATCTTTCCAAACAGCAGGCAGTGGAATATGGAGAGATTGGCATTCGCGTCAACACGGTGGCACCGGGTCCGGTGGACACCAAGCTGGCGCTTGCCGTCCATACACCGCAAATCCGCGAAGCCTATCACGAGGCCATTCCGCTTAATCGCTATGGGGTGGAACAGGAAATTGCCAATGCCATTTGCTTCCTCTGCTCAAGCGAGGCCAGCTATATTACCGGGCAGTTGCTGTCGGCCGATGGCGGTTTTCAGGCGACAGGTGTCGGATTGCCGGCACTCAGGGAATGAAGGCACGAATTTTTTATGAGCAATTTGTCGGTAATTACTTGCCGATAACAACGTTATCATTCAAATTAGTTTTTGATACTATTCGAGGAACTCGAAATGCTTAAACACAAAACATCCTTCAGCCGCCGCCAGGCGTTGACATTGGCGGGAAGCGGACTGGCTTCCGCGGCAGTCGCAGGGCCGGTTTTTGCAGCCACACAGGAAGTCGAATTAAAAGGGGCCCTTCGGGCTCTTGCCGGAAAATTCTTTTTCTCCACCGATAATCCGGGCCGCTGGAAGGGCAAGGAAAAAGGTCATTCACCGCTGATCAAGGTGGACAAGGACGGCAATGACGCGCTGATCCGCGCCGCAGTCCAGCATCCCATGAAAGTCGATCATTTTATCATCAAGCATATCCTAATGGATCAGAATTTTGATTTTATGGCTGAACAGGTGTTTGACCCGATTTTTGATATGCCGCGCTCGCGGTTCGAGGTCAGCGGCTATACGGGGCAAATCTATATCGTTTCGCTGTGTAACTTGCATGACAACTGGATTAATATCTCGACCATCTAGTCAGTAATTCAATGAAAATATCGGGGGCTTCGTCGGATCTATTGCCCAGCCTAGGGATTGTCGGCGCCGGGATCCTGTGGGGACTTTTCTGGCTACCGGTGCGCGCGCTCGGCGACATGGGGCTTGAGGGCGCTTGGCCGGGCATGGTTATTTACGCCGGGGCCGTCCTGTTTTTATGTCCCGTTCTGTTTATCAACTGGAAAACCATCCGCTCCGTCTGGAAACCGCTGGTGTTGAGTGGATTTTTCACCGGCACGGCCTTTGCCTGCTACGCCACCAGCCTGCTGTTTACCGAAGTCATCCGTACCATCCTCTTGTTTTACCTGACCCCGGTCTGGGGCACGCTCCTTGGGATTTTTTTCCTCAAGGAAAAATTCACTTTGAGCCGCGCTATTGCTCTGGTCTGCGGACTGGGGGGATTGCTGGTTGTCTTTGGTCTGGGGGAAGAGTTTCCCTGGCCTCGCAACCTCGGTGACTGGCTAGCGCTTCTCGCCGGTATTTTCTGGGCATTGGGCACCATGCTGCTGTATCGCATGGGCACCGTCGCCACTTTGGCACAGAGCCTGTCTTTCGTGACCGGTGCGTTGGTTGTGACCGGCGCCGGATTACTGCTTGGCGGTGATTTATTCGGGGCAACACCGTCGCCTGCCATATTGGTGGATGCGTTGCCTGTCGGTCTTCTATCGGCGCTATATGTACTGCCGATGCTGATCCTGACGGTCTGGCCGGCGACCCGGCTCAGCCCGGCCCGTGTGGGTATCCTGCTAATGAGTGAGGTGATTATCGGTGTCGGTTCGGCTGCGTTCCTGTCCGGCGAACCGTTTGGTTTGCGCGAATTAATCGGCACCTGCCTGATTGTCAGCGCCGGCGTTATCGAGGTTTTGGGGCAGCGGCGTCAACCGGTATAGATCGTTTTGGCAAAGAGCCCTAATTCAAGGGAAAATTAACGTTATTCCGTCAAGATTGAATTTCTGAAGGAGAGATTCAATTTAACTAGGCGGAGTACGGTTTGGGACGAAATCTCAAATTTCGACGTCGGCATCTTCCTCGTTTTCCTAAGCCGATCAAGAAAACACGACGGCGGATCGTAGAGCGTCTTCTGATAGTGATGATTGCGGTCAGTCTCGCAGGAGCCTTTCTGCCATCGGTAATAGATAAAAACTTTTTCACTGGTAATATAGGTTCAGGCACCGGAAATGCGCGGATTATTGACGGTGATACGATCCATATTGGCACACGGAAGATCCGTCTTTCCGGAATAGATGCCCCGGAATCCAAGCAGAAGTGCACGAAAAAAGACGGAAGGTCCTATGGCTGTGGTAACAGCTCACGGCAGTATCTGAGCAAGTTGATTGGCGTGGCTACAGTCCGCTGCACTGGGGACAAAAAAGATCGTTACGGCCGTACCATTGGCACCTGCTATGTTGGCGAGACGGACCTCAATGCGGCAATGGTCGAGAGCGGTTGGGCAGTTGCTTACCGAAAATACTCCCGGCTTTATGTGCCGGAGGAAGATTCAGCCAGATTAAACGGCCTCGGTATGTGGCAAGGCGAATTCATCAATCCATGGGACTGGCGGCGAAAAAATCGCAAATAAGGATTTTAATCTATTCTGTGATAACCGGCAGGCCGGCGGCATTCCAGGTGTTGATGCCGCCATCAAGGTGGCTGATATTGGTCAGTCCGGCGCGGACCATCAGGGGCAGGGTGCGGCCGCTTCTAAATCCGGAACGGCAATACAGAAGATAATGCCGATCCGGGTCAAGTTCACCGATCAGCGCAGCGAAATCGCTGCCGTGATAATCGATATTAATGGCCCCTTCAACATGGCCGCCCTTAAATTCATCGGGCCTGCGGACATCCAGGATAACAAGTTCTTTTTGTGTGTCGATCAGTTCCGCTGCTTGTGGAGCGGTGACATGGCGGACGCCATATTTACCTAATGTCCCGATTTCCGATGCGTGCAGGGCCGACAGGGGTCCGACAAGTATAAAAATACCAATTAGGAGAAGTCGGACCGTGGACATGTGCATCAATTCCTAGACGTGAAAGGAAGAACCGCAGCCGCAGCGGCCTTTTTCGTTGGGGTTTTCAAACGTGAATCTGGACTGCAACCCTTCTTCGAGCCAGTCCATTTCCGTGCCGGCCACATATTGAACCGCCTCATGATCAATCAGCAAGGTGACATTGTCGGTGGTGACAATGGCATCATCCGGTTTTTGGTCAGAGGCATAGTCCATGGTGTAACTGAGGCCATTGCAGCCCGTATTGGTGATCCCAATGCGCAGACCCAGCGTGTCGCCGTCATTCTGGCCCAGCAGGGTTTGCACCCGTTCCATGGCCCGTTCTGTCATTGTCATAATCTGTGTGTCAGTCATCTTTTACCTCGGGGTTACCCCAAACTACTCTATAAATATTGTCTTAAAACATCCCTAAATCAAGCTTTGCCGCTTCGGACATGTTATCGGGCGTCCATGGCGGATCCCACAGGATCTCCACAGAGACGTTTTTAACGCCAATTACCGGAAGAACGGCATCGCGTACCCAAATGGGAATTTCGCCAGCAACCGGGCAGCCCGGCGCCGTCAGGGTCATGCCGACGAAGACATCGCCATCGTCCGCAATATCAATCACGTAAATAAGCCCCAAATCATAGATATTGACAGGGATTTCCGGATCATAAATACCCCGTATCGCCTCGACAATCGGGCCTTCCAGCGGATTAGACGAAGAGCCTTCTACATAAGGTCCCGTCGCCTTTGGACGCTCTATTTTTTCAACTACTGTCATTACATGTCCTATTCCGTTGAAATCTCGTCGCTGCCATCCATGGCAGAAGTCATGGCGTGCCAGGCGAGGGTGGCGCATTTTACCCGCATGGGAAATTCCTTCACGCCCGCCAGCACCATCAATCGTTCTGTATCCTCACCGGCATCAAAATCATCATCTTCGCCTTTCACCAGTTTCTGAAAGCCACTAAAGATAATCTTGGCCTCGCCTTCGGTTTTGCCTTTGATGATTTCTGTCATCATGGACGCGGAGGCGAGTGAAATGGCGCAGCCCTTGCCTTCGAACGCCGCATCCTCGATCAATCCGTTATGGCCCATTTTCAGGTAGACATTTACTGTATCGCCGCACAGCGGGTTATAGCCATGGGCCTCATGATTGGCATCTTCGGGATGGCGGAAGTTCCGCGGATGCTTGCTGTGATCGAGGATCACTTCTTGATACAATTCTCGTAAATCGTCGAACATATAAACTTACCCTTACCCGAAAATCTCTTGCACGCTTTTGATGGAAGCCACCAGGGCATCCACGTCCGCACGGTTGTTATAGAGCGCAAAGGACGCCCGCGCTGTAGAGGCCACATCGAAATGATCCATCAGTGGCTGGGCGCAATGATGACCAACCCGGATGGCCACACCGCTGCGATCAACAATGGTGCCGATATCATGGGGGTGCACACCTTCCATGGTGAAGGAAATGATGCTCGCCTTATGCTTCGCCTGACCAATGATTTTGACGCTGTTGATCTGCCCCAGCTGCTCCGTGGCATAAGCCAGCAGCGATTGTTCATGGGCACCGATTTTGTCGAGGCCGATGCTGTTTACGTAGTCAATGGCGGTGCCGAGGCCAATGGCCTGGACAATCGGCGGCGTGCCCGCTTCAAACTTGCTATGTCCTTTGGCAAAGGTGGTTTTTTCGAAGGTCACCCGGTTGATCATGTCGCCGCCGCCTTGATAGGGCGGCATTTTGGCGAGCAGTTCGGCTTTGCCATAGAGCACGCCAATGCCCGTGGGGCCGAAGACCTTGTGACCGGTAAACACGTAGAAATCTGCGCCGATCTCCTGCATATCGACTTTTAAATGCGGGACAGCCTGTGATCCGTCTATAAGCACCACGGCGCCTGCGTCATGGGCTGCATCAATGATCTGGCGGATCGGCGTGATGGTACCGATGGCATTGGAGATATGAGTGACAGCAACGATTTTTGTCTTCGGACCCAGCATCTCCAGATAGCTATCGAGCATAAACTCGCCATGTTCGTCAATGGGAACTGCTCGAACCGTCGCCCCGGTTTTCTCGGCAATCAGCTGCCAGGGCACGATATTGGAGTGATGCTCCAGATAGGAGAGAATGATTTCATCACCGGGCTGTAAATTAGCTCCGCCATAGGACGCGGCAACCAGATTAATGGATTCCGTCGCATTCTTGGTGAAAATCACTTCATCCAGACTGCCGGCATTGATATGGGCGCGAATGGTCTCGCGGGACGCTTCATACAGTTCCGTTGAGGACTGGCTGAGGAAATGCACACCCCGATGCACATTGGCATAGGTTTCTGCATAGGCTTTTTGCACGGCGTCCAGAACCACGGTCGGTTTTTGCGCAGATGCCCCGCTATCGAGATAGATAAGCGGCTTGCCATGGACCTCTGTCCCAAAAATGGGGAAATCCCGGCGGATCTTTTCAATATCAAATGTTGTCATTTCGTTCATGACAGCTCCTTAAACACGATCCAGCCACTCGGTGGCGATATCTGAAAAATAGGTTTTGACGGCGTCGTCGGAGATTTCCCCGATAACATCCGCCAAAAAAGCATCGATCAGCATTTTTCGTGCTGACTTCTCGTCAATGCCGCGTGATTGCATATAAAACAGGGCATCCTCATCCAATTCCCCGGATGTCGCCCCATGACTGCATTTCACGTCATCGGCATAAATTTCCAATTCAGGCTTGCAGGCGACAGTTGCGCGGTCGGACAGCAGTAGTGCTTTACTGAGCTGATCGCCGGCTACTTGCTGGGCATCTTTGGCAATATGGATCTTGCCTTGAAAAATACCGCGGGCTTCGCCGTCCAATACGCCCTTATAGACTTGCGCACTTTCATTCTGCGGCACTGTATGCAGTGTTAAGGTCGTCGTATCGCAATGTTGCTTGCCGCGCATCAGGTAGGCACCGTTCAGGATACTTTTTGCGCCGGAGCCAATAATTTTTGTCGTCAATTCATTGCGGGACAGCTTGGCCCCGGTCGACAGACTGAAATTTTCATATGTTGCGTCGTCCGCGATGTCACATTCCGTCAAGGCAAGATGGAAGGCGGCAATACTTTCGTTCTGGTATTTAAAGTGACTCAGAACGGCGCCCGCCTGCAAAGAAATACTGGTTTGCGGATTGGCAAAATAAGCGGATGCGGCCTCGCATACATGTTCTTCGAGCAACGTGACTTTCGCTCCGTCAGCAATCTCGATAATATTGCGCATATGCCAGGCAGGGCGGTCTGTTGCCGTTGTCGACAGGAACCGGATCCGCAAAGGCTGATCAAGGGTGACACCTGCGGCGACTTTCAAAACAAAGCCATCTTCCATAAAGGCCGTATTGAGGGCAACCAGCGACTGCTTGGGTGTTGCAGTGGACACAAGATCGGAGTTTCCGGCATCCAGCTCCGCCGCCAGCGACGTCAAGTGAACGCCGTCGGGCAGGGTGTCCAGCTTGCTAGAAGCCGCATCGAAACGCCCATCGAGAAAAACCATGGAATAAGGCGTGTCAAACTCCGGGTTTACGAGGGCCAAGCCGTCTGTTTCCGCGGCGTCATTTGCCACGCCTTTGGTCAGCGCATTCAGGCTGGTGAAACGCCATTCCTCAATCCGGTGATTTGGGAAATCCAGATCAGCAAAAGCGGTGAGCCCATCAGTCCGCAGCTGCGCCGTTGCCGGGTTTTGATGGCCCGGAAGTTGGCTGAGTTCGGCGGGGAACCGATCCACATAATCTTGTGCGAGTGGTGTTAGTTTTTTCATAAGTTTCACAAATTTACCAATTACTTACACGTCATTCTTAAATTCAGGCTGCACTCATTTCAGCATAGCCTTTTTCTTCCAGTTCCAGAGCCAAGGACTTGTCACCGGATTTTACAATTCGGCCGTCCGCCAGAACATGGACAAAGTCCGGAACGATATAATCCAGAAGCCGTTGATAATGGGTAATTATCAAACCGGCGCGTTCCGGGCTCCGCAATCGATTGACACCGTCCGCGGCTATTTTCAGGGCATCAATGTCGAGGCCGGAATCCGTTTCGTCAAGAAGCATCAAATCCGGCTCCAGCAAAGACATTTGCAAGACTTCATTGCGTTTCTTTTCACCGCCGGAGAAGCCGACATTGACCGCACGCTTCAACATATCGTCCTTGATGCCAAGCTCTTTGGTCTTGATCCGAACCAGTTTCAGGAATTCCATGGCGTCGACTTCCTGTTCGCCGCGGGCCTTGCGTTGGGCGTTATAAGCGGTTTTCAGAAAGGTTGCAGAAGCGACGCCCGGGATTTCCACGGGATACTGAAAAGCCAGGAAAATGCCTCGAGTAGCCCGCTCATCGGGGGATAATGCCAGCAAATCTTCGCCTTTATAGGTGACCGTACCGCTGGTGACTTCATATCCCTCCCGGCCGGCCAGCACATAGGACAACGTGCTTTTTCCGGCGCCGTTCGGACCCATAACCGCATGGATTTCACCGGCATTGATGGTCAAGGATATCCCTTTGAGGATTTCCTTGCCGCCTACCGTCGCGTGAAGGTCTTTAATCTCTAACATCGTATTTCTCTACCTTTATCAGGGGCTTAGCGCCCGAATTTCATTATCCAACGGAGCCTTCTAAGCTGATGCCGACCAGTTTCTGGGCTTCAACTGCGAATTCCATGGGAAGTTTCTGAAGCACTTCCTTGCAGAAGCCATTGACGATCAACGCCATGCTTTCCTCTTCGGTCAGGCCGCGCTGCTGGCAATAGAACAGCTGCTCTTCACTGACTTTGGAGGTGGTTGCTTCATGCTCGATTTTCGCTGTCCGGCTCTGGTTCTCGATATAGGGAACCGTATGGGCGCCACATTTATCGCCAATAAGCAGGCTGTCACAAACCGTATGATTACGCGCATTGTCGGCTTTTCGGCCCATACGGACCAATCCACGATAGGTATTTTGCGCTTTACCGGCCGAAATTCCCTTGGAGATGATGGTACTGGAAGTATTTTTCCCCAGATGGATCATCTTGGTGCCGGTATCGGCCTGCTGCATATTATTGGTGATGGCAATGGAATAAAACTCGCCAACGGAATTATCCCCCTGCAGGATACAGGAAGGGTATTTCCAGGTAATGGCGGAGCCTGTCTCCACTTGTGTCCAGGACACTTTGGCGTTTTCACCGCGGCAAGCAGCGCGCTTGGTCACAAAGTTATAAATACCACCAACGCCATTTTCATCACCCGGATACCAGTTTTGTACCGTGGAATACTTGATTTCCGCATCTTTATGGATCACCAGCTCGACCACCGCAGCATGCAACTGGTTTTCATCGCGCATGGGCGCTGTGCAGCCTTCCAGATAGCTTACATAGCTTTCATCGTCGGCGATGATCAGGGTCCGTTCAAACTGGCCGGTCTGGGCCGCATTGATGCGGAAATAGGTGCTTAGTTCCATGGGACAGCGAACCCCCTTTGGAATGTAGCAGAAGGATCCGTCCGTAAAGACAGCGGAATTCAAGGCGGCGTAGTAGTTGTCTGTATAGGGCACAACGGAGCCGATATATTTCTGAACCAGTTCCGGATGATTGCGCACAGCTTCGGAGATCGGGCAGAATATTACGCCTTCTTCCTCGAGCCGGGCTTTGAAGGTGGTGGCCACGGACACACTATCAAACACCGCATCCACCGCCACATTATAAGCGCCTTCAACGCCAGCCAGAACTTCCTGTTCCTTCAATGGAATACCAAGCTTTTTGTAGACTTCCAGTAGCTCGGGATCGACTTCGTCGAGGCTTTTCAGCTTTTCTTTCACTTTCGGGGCGGAATAGTAATAGATGTCCTGAAAATCGATTTTCGGATACTCAACCTTCGCCCATTCGGGCTCTTCCATGGTCAACCAATGGCGATATGCCTTCAGGCGCCATTCCAGAAGCCATTCAGGCTCTTCCTTCTTGGCGGAAATAAAGCGGACGATGTCTTCGCTCAGGCCGATGGGTGCGGTATCTGCCTCAATATCACTGACAAACCCGTATTTGTACTTTTCCGAAACGGAAGCAACTTGCTCGACTGTTTCCTGGCTAATGGCCATTTCTTTACTCCGCAATGGTCACGGGAGCAGCAATGCTGTCCAATGATCTATTCTGTAAGCTGATTTTCAGAGTGTCCTGGCACATATCCGCCAGGGTCACCTCTTCAAGCGCCGCATTCAACGCCCGATTTATCTTTTCCCAACCGCCGCGCATGGGGCAGCATTCTTCAACGGAGCAATCGTCGTTGCTTTCATCGACGCAGGAGGTGACAGCGACGGGGCCTTCCATGGCGCGGACAATTTCGGCAATCGAGATTTCCGCCGGTCGCGCCGTCAGCTCATAGCCGCCATGGGCGCCGCGATGCGAGACAAGCATTTTACCTTTCGCCAGGACACGCAGGATTTTAGCCGCCGTGGGCACCGTCAGGCCCGTATGCAGGGAAATATCAGGCGCCGTCAACACCCGACCAGGCACCCGTGCCATCTCGGACATGATCACCACGCCGTAATCCGTCATTTTGCTCAGTTTTATCATAATATCATCTATATCGTACTAAAATAGTCTTATTTCAAGATTTTATAACAGACAATTTTGGTCTTGTATAGAAAACTTATGGCAAAGAAAAGCGATAATCGCCACTTTTTCCAGAATTTATGGAGCTTGACAGGGCACGGGCACCCGACTAGAAATTCGGGATGACATATTGCACGCAAATTATTGACCGGATTATGAGCTCCATTCAACGAATGGCGGGATAACCTGTGTCTTAAGTCGCACGTCCAACCCGCTTTTTGAGGCGGGTTTTTTTATGCCGTCTCTTTGAGTATACCGATATTTACAGAGGTGAATTAATGTCTTCAAATTTTACAGAATGTCCTGCTGAACCAGTCCTGCATCTGGTATGCGGGAAAATCAGCTCGGGAAAGTCGACGCTGGCCAGCCGGCTCGCCGGTAATCCGAAAACTGTGCTTATCAGCGAAGATGCCTGGCTGACGGCACTATTTCCGGGCGAAATCAAGGACCTGGCCGATTATGTCCGCTGCTCCGGGCGGCTGAAAGCGGCCCTCGGCGGTCATATACAGGCGTTACTGATCGCCGGTAACTCTGTGGTGCTTGATTTCCCGGCCAATACGGTTGAGAGCAGATTATGGATGATATCCCTGTTTGAGACGGCGGGAGTTGCCCACGAGCTGCATTTTCTCGATGTATCAGATGAAATTTGCAAGGCGCGATTATGCGCGCGCAACGCTGCGGGAGAGCATCCCTTCAAAACCACAGATGAAGAATACGACCTGATCAGCAGCTATTTCGTCGCACCGACGGAGGAGGAGGGGTTTAATATCATCCGGCATAAGTCATAATCGTCTTTTTTTCTACAATTTTGCCCCAGGGCCAATTGCCGTCGGGGGTGCATAAATGCTAGAAGCCTCTCATTGATCAATTTCCAACATATTGGTACCACGCTTTATGGCAGCTCCTATCCTGGCCCTTCAGAATGCCCGCATCACATTCGGTGGGGGTGATTTGTTTTCCGATATCTCCCTCGGTGTCGAGCGCGGCATGCGTATCGCGTTGATGGGACGCAATGGATCGGGAAAATCGACGCTGCTGAAAGCCATTGCCGGGGATATTGACCTGGATGGCGGCGAGAGATTCCTGCAAACCGGTATCCGCGTCAGCTATTTGCGGCAGCAACCGACCATCATTCCGGGTAGAACGGTCTATGAGCAAGTACAAAGCGGATTGCCAAAGGGCGCGGCCGATGACGGTGTCGATACGGGCTATCTGGTGGATCAGGTGCTGGTTGGTGTGGGGGTCGACGGCACCCGGCAGTTAGATACCTTGTCCGGCGGGGAGGCGCGGCGTGTATCCCTCGCCGAAGCGCTTGTGTCCGAACCTGATGTGTTGCTTCTGGATGAACCTACTAACCATTTGGATATCAACACAATTCTCTGGCTGGAAGGCGAGTTAAAAGCGTTCAAAGGCGCGCTTATGATCATCAGCCATGATCGGCAATTTTTGAAAAATATGACCAACCGTCTGTTTTGGCTGGACCGTGGTCAATTGCGTACCCATGGCAAGGGTTTTGCGGCTTTTGATGAGTGGTCTGAAGAAATTCTTCGCCGCGAAGAGGTGGAAGCCAAGAAACTGGACAAGAAAATCGCCGAGGAAACGGACTGGTCCCGCAAAGGCATTACCGCAAGGCGTGCGCGGAACGAAGGGCGGATCCGGGCCTTGCATCGCTTGCGCGCTGAACGGGCAGAACGCGCCGCACCAGTAGGAAACGCCAAGCTAACGGTGAGCGCCGGTAGTAAAAGCGGAAAAACGGTCGTTGAGGCATATGATATTTCCAAAATATATATGGATAATCATCAGCAAGAACATGAAGTTATCCAGAAATTCTCAACTAAAATACAAAGAGGGGATCGGGTCGGAATCATCGGGCCCAATGGTGCCGGTAAGACCACCTTACTGAAAATCCTCATGGGGGAACTTGCCCCGACCACAGGCGAGGTAAAACTCGGCACCAATCTGACGCCGGCCATCTTTGATCAGCATCGGGACAGCCTTGATCCGGATACGAGCCTGTGGGACACGCTGGCTGATCCCGGGAGTGGACAATTGCTGGTCCGCGGTGAAGTACGGCATGTGGTGGCGTATTTGCGGGATTTCCTGTTTGAGGACAGGCAGGCAAAAAGCCCGGTTAAATCGCTATCGGGCGGCGAAAAGAACCGACTGCTTCTCGCCAAACTGCTGGCGCGGGAAAGTAATTTGCTGGTGCTTGACGAGCCAACCAACGATCTTGACATGGAAACCCTTGATTTACTGCAGGAAATGTTGAGTTCCTATTCTGGAACCTTGCTGGTGGTCAGTCATGATCGGGACTTTCTCGATCAGTTGGTGACTTCGACTATTGTCATCGAAGACGGTGGCTATGTGGACGAGTATGTGGGCGGCTATTCCGACTATATACGAGGCCGCAAGGAGCGCGCGAAGAAATCCCAGAAATCTGCCAATAAGAAACCGGTCTCCGGTGATACGAAGGAAAAGCAGAGCCGGAAGAAGCTAACCTATAAAGATCAGCGTGATCTGGAGCGCCTGCCGGCGGAAATCGAAAAACTCGACACGGATATTACCAAACTGGAAGCCGATTTGGCCGACCCAGGCTTTTTTAACATGAATCCCGACTTGTTTAACGCCAGTGTCGCCAAGCTAGGCGACTACAAGATACAAAAAGAAACCTATGAGGATCGCTGGCTGGAGCTGGAGATACTGCAAGAGGAAATGAACGGCGCATAATTTCTTTGCTAAATAAATATACACGTATATAGTTTTTAAAAGTTCAAGTATTCAATATATACGAGGTTTATGTGCGTACTGCATTGCGTGTTTTTCTGGCGTTCTTCTTCTCGATCCTGTCAATTTGTCTGGTTAGCGCGATTGTAATTGGTTTGTCACTGGTGCTGCTGGGCACTGATGACCCCGGGAAAAGCGGGGCGGCGGCAGGTCAAAATGCGGTGAGCTACGCTTTTCTCCTGGTGCCGGCAATCATTGTCGCTATTTTCCGCTCTCAGTATTTAAAGAGGAAAAGGCTGTATGCTGTTGTTAAAACAATCTTTTTCCTTTCAATTCTTGCCGCGGCGTGGGCCTTACTCGGCAAGAATATTCTTGTTGCGATTTTAAGTTCGATTTCCGAAGAGAATGGCGCAATTTACGGCGGCGCCGTAGGAACAATTGTAGTTGCAGCTCTGTTTTTCATGTCCGGGTTATTGACATCGAAATTTCTACCGGCACCGGATCGTGGCGATCTTGGTCCGCCACCGCTGTCGGTTCGATTGTTCGGGTATATATTATACCTCCAAATAGCAATCGCATTAGTTCTTTACCTATTTACCTATAATGATTTGATGGAATTCTATCAGCAGCAAATTGAAGCGCTTCCGCAACTTGCAAATTCACTCAGTATTCCAAGCTTCATTGTTCAAATCCTATTGTGGTTTGGAGTTATAATTTTTTGCGTTGTGTCTATCGTTCGCTATGGGAGCGTAATGGTGCGCAACACTTATGTCTCACTCATGATCTTCAGTTTTATCGTAGGGCCAACAACATGGATTTTTGCCTGGGATATTATTGAGCCGATGTTACGATCGTTTCTAACGCCAAGTTATATTTTGACGATGGTTGTCTCGAGTGGACTGAATATCCTCGCTTTGGTACTTATTTTGCTTCCATCCGCACGAGGCTGGATGAAGGGCTCGGTCGTAGCGTCAGAATAATCCAGGGCAGAAATCCTACTCCAGCGGAAGGTTATGGAGCTTTAGAAAGCTGAGTTTGTCCCAATATCCGCGCTGAAAGACAATCAGGTCCTTTTTCACCGTAAAAAAGCCGCAGCCGCGCAGGTCAAGGGGATCCCGCCATTCCAGTATGGCGACCTCACCGGCTTCGTGAATAATCTCGGGAATACATATCATTTCCGCGGCGGCAAATTCTGCGGCAAACATGGACTGAATGGCCGCGCGACCTGTGACAGGGTCCTGAGTGATTTGATGATTGACGGCGTTGTCGTCATACAGCTCCGCAATCGATGCGGCATTCCCTTGGTTAAATCGCTTGACCCACTCTTCAACAATCTGGCGGGGTGTCATTGAGTTTTTTCTGCCATATCAGACTTATTGTTGACGGGCACTGACAGGAACCAAGCCGCAGGTTCGCAGAATCGTAGTGATGATGTTGTTGGTCGCGACTTCGAAATCCTCATCGGTGAGGCCATTTTCCCGTCCCAATATGGCGGACCACTGGCTTTCAAAATCGGCCCAAGTCTGAGTGAGGGCCCAGATATGGAAAATCAGGTGTTTGCTGTCAACAGGGGCCATTTTACCTTGCTCAATCCAGGTATCGATCAAGGCCGCCTTTTCATCGACCCAGTCTTTCAACTCGGTGGATAGATAGGTATTAATCCGAGGCGCACCGCGAATAAGTTCATTGGCGAATACGCGGGAGGCTTCTGGACGAGATTTCGAAAGCTCCATTTTTGCTCGAACATAGTCGCTCAGTGTGGCGGCAGGATCATCGGATTCGCCGAGGCCCTTGAAGGAGGAGAGCCAGACATCGACAATATCGTCCAGAACCGCGCGATAGAGTTTTTCTTTGGTGCCGAAATAATAATGGATATTCGCTTTCGGTAAATCGGCTTCCTCGGCGATGGCCGATGTTGTGGCGCCGCGAAATCCGGATTCTGAAAAGACCTTTTCTGCGGCCTTCATAATACGTTCCATGTTTGCAAGGCGAATTCTTCCCTGCGCATTTCCGTCTGTAGATTGGTCCACGTAACTACCCAACTGCCTTAAATACCAATATTGGCGCCCTGATTAGGAATTGAAAATCCACTATTTCTAGCCGTCTTGCAACTAATTTTAAAAAAACTTGACCATTTGGTCAGTTTTTAGCTATGGTTTTTGTAACACGGGAATGCCGAAAAATAAAAATATGATTTTTGGCGATAACAGGGGATGAGACTTATGAGCGATATCGCTGTTGGACGATTGTCCGATGAAGAGCTGGCGCAAAATTTTTCTGACATGTATCCACGGCTTGACCGAAAGACAGCGCTGATAGAAGCCAGCCGTTGTTATTTCTGTTACGACGCACCCTGCATGGAAGCGTGCCCGACCGGCATAGACATACCAAATTTTATTCGGAAAATTTCAACCGATAATGTGCGCGGTTCTGCCTTGGATATTCTTGATGAAAATATAATGGGTGGTGCTTGTGCGCGGGTCTGTCCGACGGAAGTTCTCTGCGAAGGCGCCTGCGTGCGAACCGCACAGGAGAATAAACCGGTTGTCATAGGAAAACTCCAACGCTACGCCACGGACTGGCTGATGGATAGTGCAGAACAACCGTTTGTACGAGGTCCTGCTACGGGTAAAAAGGTGGCCATTGTCGGTGCCGGTCCGGCTGGACTTGCGGCGGCTCACCGTCTGGCTATTCTGGGACATGAAGCTGATATATTTGAAGCCTTGCCAAAATCCGGTGGGCTCAATGAATATGGCATAGCGGCATATAAGGTGCCGGATAATTTCGCCCAGAAAGAAGTGGATTTTATCCTCGGTATTGGCGGAATCACCGTTCACCATGAAAAACGCCTGGGCGAAGACATCCATCTCGGTGATTTGCGCCGCGATTATGATGCGGTTTTTATTGGAAGTGGCTTAGGGTCTGTGCAGGCCATGGGGCTGGATAACGAGCATATGGATGGTTTGTATAATGCGGTCGACTATATCGCTGATTTACGTCAATCAGAGGATCTCGGTGCCTTGTTGGTGGGCCGCCATGTTGTCGTCATCGGTGGCGGCAGTACGGCGATCGATATTGCAGTGAAGAAGAAGCGTCTGGGGGCGGAAAGCGTGACGTTGGTTTACCGGCGCGGCGCGGCGGATATGAGCGCAACACTGGTTGAACAGAAATTTGCGCAGAATAATAATGTTACTATCAAACACTGGATGCAGCCTGTAGCCGTCAAGACGGTTGAGGATCATGTCAATGGCGTCGAGTTCGAATATACCGAACTGGATGGCAATGGAAAGCTCGCCGGAACAGGGGAAACAACGGTTCTTGCCGCGGATATGGTGTTCAAAGCCATTGGGCAGGTTTTTGTTCCGGATCCCGTCAGTCCTGAATCCGGCCGGCTGGATCTGAGGAACAACAAAATCGTCGTGGACGAACATTATGCGACGTCTCTGACCGGAGTGTATGCGGGCGGCGATTGTGTCGTTGATAATGTCGGATTAACCGTAGCCGCCGTTCAGGATGGCAAACAGGCGGCAAAATCTATCAATGACTATTTGATGAATTCATAGGGGCGGAGACGAACAAAATGGCTGATTTAACATATAATTTCGCTGGCATTAAGACCCCAAACCCTTTCTGGCTCGCCAGTGCGCCGCCGACCGACAAGGAATATAACGTTGTGCGGGCGTTTGAAGCCGGCTGGGGTGGTGTGGTGTGGAAAACACTTGGGGAAGATCCGCCAATAGTGAATGTATCGTCGCGCTATGGCGCGGTTAATTTCAATGGCCAGCGGATGATGGGGTTCAATAATATCGAACTTATCACGGATCGCCCGCTGGACGTTAATCTGGAAGAAATCACTCGTGTGAAGAAGAACTGGCCGGACCGGGCCGTCGTTGTCTCGTTAATGGTGCCCTGTGAAGAAGAGCCGTGGAAACGGATTTTGAAAAAAGTTGATGCCACGGGAGCCGATGGGATTGAACTGAATTTCGGCTGTCCGCATGGGATGTCGGAACGGGGTATGGGTGCTGCTGTTGGTCAGGTGCCGGAATATATCGAAATGGTTACACGGTGGTGTAAAAAATACTCCGACCTTCCTGTAATTGTTAAACTAACACCAAATATCACGGACATCAGACATGCAGCCCGCGCGGCGGTTCGCGGGGGTGCGGATGCGGTTTCGTTGATCAATACCATCAGTTCTATCACCAATATCGATCTGGATCAGATGGCGCCCATGCCGACTGTAGACGGAAAAGGTGCTCATGGCGGGTATTGCGGACCGGCCGTAAAGCCTATTGCGCTTAACATGGTCGCGGAAATTGCCAGGGATCCGGAATGCCAGAATATCCCGATTTCCGGTATTGGCGGGGTTTCTGACTGGCGCGATGCGGCGGAATTCATGGCACTCAGCTGTGGAACCGTTCAAGTTTGCACGGCTGCAATGCATTATGGTTTCAAAATTGTCGATGACATGAAAACCGGATTGAGCAACTGGATGGACAGCAAGGGATATAAATCCATAGATGAGTTTCGGGCCATGGCGGTTCCAAATGTGACCGACTGGAACCAACTCAATATGAACTATGATATCAAAGCACGGATTAATCAGGATCTCTGCATCAAATGTGGCTTGTGCCATATTTCCTGCGAAGACACGTCGCATCAGGCCATAACAGCTTCGCGCGTCGACGGAGAACGCCATTACGAAGTAGTGGACAATGAATGCGTGGGATGTAATCTGTGTATGCTGGCCTGTCCTGTCGAAAATTGCATCACTATGGAAGAAGTTGATAACGGCAAGCCCTACATGAACTGGAATCAAAATCCCCTGAATCCTCTGGCAACTGCCGCAGAATAGAGACGGAAGTAAACATGCAGAATATGAATGTGAAAGGCGATCGCCTTTGGGAAAGCCTGATGGAGATGGCTAAAATTGGTGCGACAGAAAAAGGCGGCTGTTGTCGTCTTGCCCTGACTGATCTTGATCGGGAAGGTCGGGATTTGTTTTCCCAGTGGTGCAAAGACGCGGGTTGTACCCTTAAAGTTGATAAGATGGGGAATATTTTTGCGCGCCGGGCCGGAACCAATGACGATCTCGCGCCGGTGATGACCGGATCTCATCTGGATACTCAGCCAACAGGTGGCAAGTATGATGGTGTATTTGGAGTTCTCGCGGGGCTTGAAGTGCTGCGGACGTTAAATGACTTTGATGTAAAAACAGAACATCCTGTTGAAGTTGCTGTCTGGACAAACGAGGAGGGCTCGCGCTTTGCTCCGGCGATGGTTGCCTCAGGTGTATTCGCGGGTGTCTTTGATCTTGAATATGGCCTCAGCCGAGCTGATCTTGACGGAAAAACCATGGGCGAAGAGCTTGATCGTATTGGTTATGCCGGTCCGGAAGAAGTTGGTGGCCGCGAAATCAAGGCATTCTTTGAAGCGCATATCGAACAGGGGCCAATACTCGAGCATGAAGAAAAAACCATTGGCGTCGTGATGGGCGCGCAGGGCCAACGTTGGTATGAGGTCACCGTAACAGGGCAGGAGGCTCACGCCGGGCCTACCCCGATGGTCCGCCGTAAAGATGCCCTTGTCGCCGCTTCGAAAATGGTCACGGAAGTGAATAGAATAGGGTTGGATAATCAACCTTTTGCTTGTGCGACTGTCGGCCTTTTGCAATCCAGCCCTAATTCACGCAACACCATCCCCGGATCTGTATTTTTCACCGTTGATTTCCGCCATCCAAAAGACGAAATATTGAGTAAAATGGATGCGGAGCTCCGTGCATTCTGCAAGAAAACGGCAGAAGACGGTGGGTTTGAGATGGAATTCGAGGAAATCTGGTATTCACCGCCGGTTGAGTTTGATGAAGCCTGCGTGAACGCCGTTAGAAACGGTGCGGATACAGCTGGCTACGGTAATATGGATATCATTTCTGGCGCCGGGCATGACGCTTGTTATATCAGCCGTGTCGCGCCAACCGGAATGATCTTTGTGCCATGCGAAAATGGCATCAGCCATAACGAAGAGGAAGAGGCGACACCGGAAGATCTCGCCGCCGGATGCAATGTTCTTTTGCATGCGATTGTCGAGCGCGCAAACATTGCCTGACATGTCTTCTAATGCCGTTGTCGAGATTGAAAAACTCAACTTGATCTTTCCGGCGCCGGATGCGCCGGTCCATGCACTTGCAGATATTGATCTAACCCTGCAGGCGGGTGATTTCGTGTCCTTCATCGGCCCCTCCGGCTGCGGTAAGACCACCCTTATGCGGGTTATTGCTGATCTGGAGACACCGACGGATGGCCATATTTCAGTGAACGGCATGACGCCGTCGGAAGCCCGCAAAAAACGTGCCTATGGATATGTCTTTCAGGCGCCCGCCTTGTATCCTTGGCGAACTGTTCAAAAGAATGTCATGTTGCCGCTGGAAATCATGGGCTTGTCGAAGCAAGAACAGAGGCAGCGGGCCGAAAAGAACCTGGCGCTTGTCAATCTGGAAGGATTTGAGAAGAAATTCCCCTGGCAACTCTCCGGAGGGATGCAACAGCGGGTCTCCATTGCCCGGGCACTGGCCGTTGAACCTGACCTTTTGCTTATGGATGAACCTTTCGGGGCCCTCGATGAAATTACCCGGGATCACTTGAACGAGCAGCTTCTGAAACTATGGAATCAAACGAAAAAGACTGTTGTTTTCGTGACCCATTCGATCCCTGAAGCCGTTTTTTTGTCCTCGAAAATAGTTGTAATGTCGCCCAGGCCGGGCAAAATCATTGATATTATTGACAGTACATTGCCACGGGACAGGACACTGGATATTCGGGAAACTCCGGAGTTTCTGGAAATCTCTCATCGGGTGCGCGAAGGCTTGAGATCGGGGCATTCTTACGATGACTGATCAACAGCCAGGAACAAAACCGAGCCATTGGGATCGGCTATATAACGGCCAGATACTTCCTGTCGTGACCGTTATTCTGGCAATTATTGTGATCTGGTATGCGGGTGCCGTCTATATGAACTCTGATCGGTTGATCGACGGCTATGAACGGGCGAAGACCGACTGGACGTTTTCAGATTTGGTCGAAGATTCCTGGTCCATGGAGCGGCCGATCCTGCCGGCGCCTCAACAGATTGTTGTAGAGCTGGATAATACGGTCATTGATAAGAAAATTACCTCTAAACGCAGCCTTGTATTTCATGCTTGGGTGACCTTGTCATCGACCCTGTTGGGATTTGCATTCGGGACATTACTAGGGATCGTGCTCGCCGTCGGGATTGTCCATGTCAAAACACTCGATCGAAGCCTGATGCCCTGGGTTATCGCGTCTCAAACCATTCCAATTCTGGCGATCGCGCCCATGATTATTGTGGTTTTAGGGCATTTGGGTCTGACGGGCTTGGTCCCTAAAGCCATAATTTCAATGTATTTGTGCTTCTTCCCCATCACCATCGGCATGGTCAAGGGCTTGCGATCACCCGATATTCTGCAACTCGATCTGATGAAAACATATAGTGCATCAAACTCGAACGTATTTTGGAAACTTCGTATTCCCGCGTCCATTCCGTATTTATTTACAAGCCTAAAAGTCGCCGTTGCTATCAGTCTGGTCGGCGCAATTGTGGCGGAGTTGCCAACTGGCGCCGTCCAAGGCCTGGGCGCCCGGTTGTTGGCCGGATCCTATTACGGTCAAACAATTCAAATTTGGTCGGCGCTTGTCGTTGCGTCCATCCTCGGGATGGTGCTCGTCTGGGCTGTGGGTTTTGCTGAGAAATTGACATTGCGGCAGATGGGAGGGCAGAGCCAATGACCGGTCGTTATGATCCCGTACTCATCATTTTCCTGGCCTTTTCTCTTGCCTCCTTCTGGTTTCCGGTGGGACATGATGGCAATGACTCCGTCACATGGTGGTTTGATATTCGTGCCGGAGTGTTAGTTGCTGCGTCTGTCTTGATTGCGGGGTTACAGCTTTATTTTCGGGTGACAAACTTAACATTTGCCTTGTTAGTCACGCTTGCCCTGATCCTGGGTGTAATGGCGCCGCTATTAGCCATCGGAACGCTGCGTACAGATGGATATGAGGCAATTGGACTTTGGATTTATGTTGCAGGACTTGGATTTCTGGCTTGGCGCGCGATGGCCCTCCTGTCGAAAGCAGCGGAGTTTAACCGACTGATTTCCTTTGCGGTGCCAGCCCTGTTCGGGCTTTGGCTGCTGTATTTGTGGCAAGTAGTCACGACCGGCTTTGGCGTGCCGTCGGTCCTTTTGCCGTCACCCGGGCAAATCGGTGCGGCCCTCGTGGCTAATGGTGAAACATTATATGCGGATTTCTATCAGACCGTGGTCAAGTCAGTGTTTTCAGGTTTTGTGTTCGGCTGTGGATCCGGTTTCCTGGTGGCCATTCTAGTCGATCGAATTCCCTTTATGCAGCGCGGATTGTTGCCACTTGGATCTTTGGTCAGTGCCGTGCCGATCGTCGGGATCGCCCCGATCATGGTGATGTGGTTTGGGTTCGACTGGGAATCCAAAGCGGCGGTGATCGTCGTCATGACCTTTTTCCCCATGTTGATCAATACGCTTGCCGGATTACAGGCAACCGGAAAAATCGAGAAAGACCTGATGCGATCCTATGCCGCAGGCTATTGGCAGACGCTTTTCTTTGTGCGCTTGCCAAACGCGCTTCCCTTTATTTTCAATGCGCTTAAAATAAACTCAACGCTGGCAATGATTGGCGCCATTGTTGCCGAATTTTTTGGCACACCGATTGTCGGTATGGGATTCCGGATTTCGACGGAAGTCGGCCGGATGAATGTTGATATCGTGTGGGCGACCATCGCCGTCGCCGCCGTCGTCGGATCCGTATTTTATGGCCTGTTGGCCTTGTTTGAGAAAAGATTGACCTTTTGGCACGCCTCGTACCGGCAGGCCAGATAATCTGGGAGTAGATAAGAAGAGACGATAATAAGTAGAACGTTAAACAGGAGAGGAAGAGAAATGAAAAAACTAACCTTACTCGCCACTGCCGCCATCTTTGGTGCCATGGCCATGTCCGCGCAAGCGGCCGATAAACTGACTTTGCAGCTAAAATGGGTAACGCAGGCCCAGTTTGCGGGCTATTACGTGGCGCAAGATAAAGGCTTCTACAAAGATGCTGACCTGGATATCACTATTAAACCCGGCGGGCCTGATGTGGCGCCGTCTCAGGTCATCGCCGGTGGCGGTGCAGATGTGGTCATCGACTGGATGCCGGCCGCATTGGCGACTCGTGAAAAAGGCGTTCCATTGGTCAATATCTCGCAAGTCTTTTCAAAATCCGGCATGATGCTCACCTGCCGTAAAGATATGGGCGTGAAAACGGCCAATGACTTTAAAGGCAAGACCCTGGGTGTTTGGTTCTTTGGTAATGAATATCCGTTCCTGTCCTGGATGGATACGCTTGGCTTTTCAACCTCCGGCTCAAACCCGGATATCACGGTTTTGAAACAGGGCTTTAACGTTGATCCTATCCTGCAAAAGCAGGCCGCCTGTGTTTCAACAATGACCTATAACGAATACTGGCAAGTGCTGGATGCGGGTCTGACACCAGAAGAACTGACAGTGTTTAAATATGAAGAACAGGGCGTCGCAACCCTGGAGGACGGTCTTTACGTTATGGAAGACAGCCTGAAAGACGACGCCATGGTCGACAAGCTGTCGCGTTTCGTTGCCGCCTCGCTGAAAGGCTGGGAATATGCGGTTGCGAATCCCGATGAAGCCGCAGACATCGTTCTTGAAAATGATGCCACCGGTGCACAGACCGAGAAACATCAGCGTCGCATGATGCGGGAAATTGCCAAGCTTGTCGGTACCGACAAAATCGGTCGTCTGGATGAAGCAGCTTATCAGCGGACTGTGGATATTCTGATGTCCGGTAAATCTGATGTGGTGATCGCCAAGAAACCAGAAGGTGCCTTTACCCAGATGATTTGGGAACGTGCTCAAAACTAAACGCACGTTAGATGCGGAAAAAGGGAAGGGAAACCTTCCCTTTTTTTATGTCTTATGGCTTAATCTTTGAAAAACAGTGAAAGGATAGGCCATGGATCACTCGGCAACCGTTAAATCCCCCAATTTTCTGAACCCGGAAATTCCGGCCAATCTGCCGTTGCTGGACGTGCCAGTAGTTGTCGCCACGGAAGAAAGCCTGAAGGGCTATGGTTGTCTGGTGGCGGATTATGAGAATTTCGAAATCGAAATTGTCACCTGGCCCCTGACTGGTCGCAGACGCGTAGACGAGGGGACCGGCAATCAGGGTGGCACAGCAGAAGGTATTTTCGAATTCTGGTGGGAAGGCGATGTTCTGTGGGGCCGTAATAATGCCATTCATGATACCTATGTACTCGGCTGGTGCTGCGATCCAAGTGAAGCCGATGCCGAGAATACGGAAAGTGTTCGCGATCAGGTGCTGCTCTGGCATGCCAATTACCATCCCGACGGCGGACAGCTGTTCTATTCACTGGACGGAACGCCGTTTATGGTGCCGCTGGCGCTGCCCGGCGATAACGTGAGCCCGGAAGATTTCGTCAGCTTTTATTGCGATGGCACGCAAGGCCTCTATATTCACCCGAATATCTGGCATGAGGGCGTGTTCCCCATTGGCGATAAAGGTCAGTTTTTCGACAGACAAGGTAAAATCCATGGCCGGGTTTCTGCCAATTTCGCAGAAGAATTCGGCACCTTGCTACGCGTTCCTCTTAAAGCGCCGTAAGGCGCCGGGAAAGATCAAGAGGGAATGACGCGGCGGGGAACGCGAACCGATAAAACGGTGCAGGGTATTCTCATCATCCTGGCATCGGTTTGCATGATGTCGTTTAACGATGCCATGGTAAAACTGGTCAGTTCTGATCTCACCGTCTGGCAGGTGTTTTTTGCCCGCTCTCTGTTTGCTATTCCGGTTCTGTTGCTGATTTGCAGATTGGCCAAAGTCAGCTTCACCCTGAAGGCCCCAAAATGGGTCCTATTCAGAAGCGTTCTCCTGATCCTGTCCTGGATCGTTTTTTATGCGTCATTGCCGGTGCTGAGTTTGTCCGTGGCTGCCGTTGCCATGTATACGAACCCCATATTTACAGCACTTTTGTCAGCGTTGATTATCGGCGAGCCGGTATCGAAGCGACAATGGGTAGGTGTCCTGCTGGGATTTCTGGGCGTACTCGTGATTTTAAAACCCGGAACCGATGCGTTTTCATGGTTCACCCTGCTGCCATTGCTGGGGGCCGCGCTATATTCATCCGCCATGATCCTGACCCGAAGCAAATGTCAGGACGAGGCACCGCTTAATCTTGCCCTTAACCTGCATGTGGCGTTTTTCGTGACGGGACTGCTGGTCAGCGCTCTGCTGTTTCTTTTCGGGCTTGAAGCAGCGACAAAAAATTCTTTTCCCTTTTTGTTCGGGGACTGGTTTTCCATGGCACTGGAGCATTGGGGGTTAATGGCTTTTCTCGGGGTGCTCTCTGCCGTGTTTTTTGTAGGTGTCGCCCGGGCGTATCAAATTGCGCCGCCCTCCATCATTGGCACGTTTGATTATGGCTATCTGGTTTCTGCGGTTATCTGGGGGTTAGTGTTCTTCTCCGAAAAGCCGGATCTATTGACAATCAGCGGCATGATCCTGATCACCGTGGCAGGTTTTCTCGTTGCGATTTCCAAGGGGGTCAATCAACATCAGGAACGGGATGCCATGTAAAAAAAAGCCCTGACATTTGCATGCCAAGGCCTTTTCAGGAGGAAATCCAGATATTATTCTGCGGCTTGGGCCGAGCGATTAACTTTCCTGGGAGCTGTTTCCGCCCGACGTTTTTCAAGTGCATCGAAATGCGTATTGAAGGTTGGACGCTTGATATAGCGGCCGGCGCCCTTGACCACATTCAACTGGCCATCTTTAAATACGACTTTTCCCTGGCTGATCGTGTGACTGGCATTGCCGCGGGTTTCCATATTCTCAAAAATATTGAAATCCACATTCTGGAAATGGGTTTTGGCCGAAATTGTCCGGGTTTTTTCCGGATCCCAAACCACAATATCGGCGTCTGCCCCAACCGTAACCGAGCCTTTGCGTGGGTGAATGTTGAAAATCTGGGCCGCATTGGTTGAAGTGATTTTCACGAATTCATTCATGGTCAGCTTGCCCGTATTGACGCCGTGATGCCAGAGAACGGACATACGGTCCTCAACCCCAGAAGTGCCATTGGGAATAAGTGTGAAATCATCCCGACCGGCGGCTTTTTGTGGGGCGCAGAAGCAGCAATGGTCTGTCGCGGTTGTCTGTAGATTGCCCGACTGCAAGCCACGCCATAACGCCCGCTGGTGATCCTTGGGCCGGAAAGGCGGGCTCATCACATGGGCGGCGGCAAACTCGAAATCATCGCTGTAATACACGCTGTCATCGATGAGCAGATGACCGGCAAGACATTCGCCAAAGACCCTCTGGCCTTCCTGGCGGGCGCGGGTGATGGCTTCAAGTGATTCCTTGCAGGACACATGTACCACGTAAATTGGCGTTTGCAGGACTTGCGCCGTGCGAATGGCGCGGTTAGCTGCTTCGCCTTCCACTTCTGGAGGACGCGACTGCGGGTGCCCTTCGGGGCCGGTAATGCCTTTTTTTAGCATTTCCTGTTGTAGATGATAGACCATCTCGCCATTTTCCGCGTGAACGGTGGCCATGGCACCAAGCTCCCGGCAGCGGGAGAAGCTGGCGATCATCATTTCATCAGACACCATGATGGCATTTTTGTACGCCATGAAATGCTTGAAGGAGTTGACACCTTCCTGTTCGGCTAAAATTCCCATGTCCCGATGCACTGTGTCATCCCACCAAGTGATGGCGACGTGGAAGCTGTAATCGGCGACAGATTTTTCTGCCCAGCCTCGCCATTTCTGATAGGCCTCCATCAACGGTTCTTGCGGGTCCGGGATCACAAAATCGATAATCTGCGTGGTCCCACCGGCGAGGGCCGCGGCGGTCCCCGTCTCGAAATCCTCCGAGGCGACAGTTCCCATAAAAGGCAGCTGCATATGCGTATGCGGATCAATGCCGCCGGGCATGACATACTGACCGCCGGCATCAACGATTTCGGCGCCGGACGGGGCCTCAAGATCTTTACCAATGGCTTTGATAACACCGTCATCACAATAAACATCTGCCCGATAGGTCAGTTCCGAGGTTACGACAGTTCCGCCTCGTATCAGAGTTGACATGTCTTTCTCCTTGTTATGTTCGCATATGTGGGTCTATCGCCCGATATTTAAGCTCATTTTAGCTTTGCCTTTTGAAAAAGGATAGCTAAAATCCTGACCATATGGTCAAAAATTGACGGTTTTTGATCTTTTTGAAAGGGGAGTGGACAAATGGCAATGTTGCGGGCTGGACTTATACAGATGGGCCTCAAGGGCAATACGGATATGCATCCGGATGAAATTCGAGACATGATGGTCGCTGCCCATATCCCTTATATTGAAGAAGCGGGTCAAAAAGGGGTGCAGGTCCTGTGCTTTCAGGAAGTATTCAATCAGCCGTATTTCTGCCCTTCACAGGATAGCAAATGGTATGCTGCAACGGAGAGCATCCCTGACGGGCCGACTGTAAAACTGATGCAGGAATATGCCAAAAAATACAGCATGGTCATTGTTGTTCCCATGTATGAGCAGGAAAAAACTGGGATCTATTATAATACATGTGCCGTCATCGATGCTGATGGCAGTTATCTTGGTAAATATCGTAAAACCCATATCCCGCAAGTCGCCGGTTTCTGGGAGAAGTTCTTCTTCCGTCCCGGAAACTCCGGTTGGCCCGTGTTCGATACGGCCTATTGCAAACTGGGTGTTTATATTTGCTATGATCGGCATTTCCCCGAAGGGTGGCGGGCTTTGGCCTTGAATGGCGCGGAATATATCGTTAATCCGTCAGCGACCGTAAAAGGCGTTAGCCAGTATTTATGGGAACTGGAGCAACCAGCTTCCGCCGTTGCCAATGGCTGCTTTATCGGTGCCGTTAATCGGGTTGGATCGGAAGCGCCGTGGAATATCGGCGAGTTTTACGGATCTTCCTATGTGGTCAATCCGCGCGGCGAAATCATCGGCCAGGCTTCGGAAGACAAAGACGAGCTTGTGGTGACGGATATGGACATGGATATGGTCAAGGAAATCCGCGATAACTGGCAATTTTTCCGCGACCGCCGCCCAGAAATGTATGGTGATCTGTCGGACGTCGGCAAAAGTTAGGGTCCTGACCCTAACTTACGCTTTGCCCAACTGCCTCTCCCGATAGAGGATATACAGGCCGCTACAGACAATGATCAGCGCGCCGACAACGGTCAGACCATCAGGGAAGTCGCCGAAGACGGCATAGCCAAAAACCGCCATCCAGATCAACTGCACATACTGGAACGGAGCGACGGTTGACGCCGTGGTGAAATCAAAAGCCTTGATCATGATGAAGTGACTGACGCCGCCAATCAGGCCAATTACGGCGAGGATCAGCCAGCCTTGCAAGTCGGGGGCGACCCAGAAAAACGGCATGGCGGCGCTCATCAACACCGTCCCGACAAGGGAGGTATAGAACAGAGTTGTTGCCGGAGTATCAATGCCGGAAAGCACCCGAGTCATAATCTGGTACAGCGAATAAAAAATGGCGGTACCGATCACCAGAAACAGGGCAGGGTGGACCTCCGTCATACCGGGCCGAAGTATAATCATCGCCCCCAAAAACCCCACTCCAACCGCCCCCCAGCGACGATAACTGATTTTTTCCTTCAGCAGGAAAACCGAAAATAGAATAACAAAAAGCGGTGCGGTCGAGCCAACGGCGCCAGCATCGGCGAGCGGCACATACTTGACCGCTGTGAAAAAGCTGATGGTCGCGCAGAGCAGCAACAGGGAGCGGATAATCTGGAGTTTGGGTCGATTGGTTCTGATGAGCCTCAAACCTTGTGAGGGAAACATGAACATTGTCATCAACACGGTATGAAAGAAATTCCGCGCCCAGACGACTTGCATGGGCGGGTAGGTTTCTGTGGCAACCTTGACGATCGTGTCCATCACGACGAACAGGAAGATGGCCGTACAAAACAGGAAGATCCCCTTATAGGAACTCGGGGCAGTGGTCGTGGGCGCAGACATTCTGTCTCCAGTGTTTTTATTATTGGGAGCTGTTGCACCCGGTTCATTAAACGATCTTCCTATTCTGAAAGATTGTCAAGTTTCCTGCTGGTTCGGCAGATTGCCCGAAATTGAGGCTTTCTATTTATCCATCAATTGAGTAGCCTTGCGGCCATGACTGATGCACTTTTATACGAACAAGATGGGGGCGTTGTAACCCTCACGATCAATCGGCCGGAAGAGCGTAATGCCCTGTCCGATGATGTCATTTTCGACGCGTTTATCGATGCGGCGAAGCGGATAAATACAGATAATTCAGTACGCTGCGTTATTCTTACCGGCGCCGGAAAGGCTTTTTCCGCCGGTGGCAATGTCAAGCACATGCGGGACAAGGAAGGGATGTTTGCCGGCTCTCCCGCGGAACTGCGGGAATCCTATCGACAGGGTATTCAGAAAATTCCTCTGGCGTTCTATAATCTGGAAGTACCGACCATCGCCGCGGTCAATGGCGCCGCGGTTGGGGCGGGATTTGATCTCACCTGCATGTGCGATATTCGGATAGCTGCGGAATCCGCCCGGTTTGCGGAAAGTTTCGTTAAGCTGGGGATTATCCCGGGCGATGGCGGTGCCTGGTTCCTGCCCCGGGTGATTGGCCGCAGCCGCGCGGCGGAAATGACTTTTACCGGCGAAATGATCGACAGCGCGACGGCCCTCGATTGGGGACTTGTGTCGCGTGTGGTGCCGAACGAGAAATTGATGGAGACTGCCCGCGACCTGGCGCAGCGCATTGCAGTAAATCCACCGCATTCGCTGCGCATGGCCAAGAAGCTGCTGCGCGAAGGTGAACATATGCGTCTGGACAGCCTGCTGGAAATGTCCGCTGCCTATCAGGCACTCGCTCATCACGCCAAAGACCATAGCGAAGCCATTGACGCCTTTTTTGAGAAACGAGATGGAAATTTCAAGGGTGAATGACCTGCAGCTAATGTTGACCGGTGTGCCGACCCCGAGTTGGTTGGCTGGCCGGTCCTATAAAATCGACCTGGATGGGACAGTAGAAAAACTACTGGCTCATAAGGGGCAGTTTTTAAAGGTCAATCACACAACCTGTCTGGTTTTCGGTAAAACGCTCGCCGATGAAGTTCTTCTTGAATGGGAGCGTTCACGCCCCAATGGCGTTGTTCTGCATAAACTGGATGATCAGCAACGGTCCGACCTGATGGACTGGCTTGGGAAATCGGCGTGAGCGCCGCGCTCGATCACCTATTGAAAGACATCCGCGCCTGCCGGCTTTGCGAGGCTTCACTGCCGCTGGGACCGCGACCGGTGCTGGTTGCCGACGCCGCTGCGCCCATCCTGATAGCAGGGCAGGCCCCGGGAACAAAGGTCCATGAATCGGGTATTCCGTGGGATGATCCTTCCGGTGATCGGTTGCGGGAATGGCTAGGGGTGGATAAAGACACTTTTTACAACCCGAAGAATTTTGCCATCATCCCGCAAGGATTTTGTTATCCCGGACGACTGGAAAAAGGCGGGGATAGTCCGCCGCGTGTGGAATGTGCGCAAACCTGGCACCCCAAACTAATCCCGTTGCTGTCTAATGTGAAACTGACTCTGGCCGTTGGGCAATATGCCCATAAATACCATCTAGGTGCCCGCCGAAAGAAAACCCTGAAAGCGACAGTTCAAGCCTATGAAGAGTTTGTCCCAGATTTGATGCCACTCCCGCATCCAAGCTGGCGGGTGACTGGCTGGATGAAGAAAAACCCCTGGTTTGAGACCGACATCATTCCGATCCTGCAAGCCGAAACCCGGCACTTGTTGAGCCTGTGAATTTATGAACGATTATTTTAAATACCTGAAACAGGTCCGTCTCATTATTTTGGCGTTCATGCTGGCCTTGCTCAGTTCCGCCTGCGCGCCCATCGTGCAACAAGCCGGAGAAGCGCGGGTCAGCCCGGACCTGACAGCAACGTCTTTGACGACCTTCGATGATAAGAAATTACCTGTCAAAACCTGGCCCGCGATCGACAAGACACGGGCAGTGATCATCGCAGTCCATGGGATCAATGATTACAGCAATGCTTTTGCCTTTCCCGGAAGCTGGTGGTCGGCCCAGGGCATTACCACCATCGCCTATGACCAGCGCGGGTTTGGCGCGACGCCTGATACCGGGATCTGGGCGGGGCAGGCGCTTCTGGTGCAGGATCTGGCCAGCCTTGTCAAACAAACAAAGGAGAAATATCCCGCCGTACCCGTCTATTTGTTGGGCGAAAGCATGGGCGGGGCGGTGGTCATGACGGCGGTCGGTGATCCGGATTTTCCGCAAGTCTCCGGCGCGATTTTGTCGGCACCTGCGGTTTGGGGATGGCAATCGCTCAATATTTTCTACAAAACGGTGCTCTGGACTGCGGCCCATACTTTTCCGGAAACAAAATTAACGGGCAGGGGACTTGGGGTGCAAGCTTCTGATAATATATCGGTCCTGCGGAATTTGGGCGCAGATCCGTTGTTTATCAAAGCAACCCGAATTGACGCGATTTATGGTCTCGTCGATCTGATGGACAATGCCTATGAAGCCGCCGATGATCTGCTACCGCCGATTTTACTGCTGTATGGGGAGAAGGATGAACTTGTCCCCAAATCGTCTGTGGACGCTATGGCTGCGCGGTTGCCCGAAGGCGTTGATATTGTCCTATATGAAAATGGCTGGCATATGCTCATGCGGGATTTGCAAGCTCCCGTGGTTTGGCGAGATATTGCCGATTGGATTTTCGACCGGACTATTACTTCTGGCAACAAAATCAACGCCTTGCCGCTATTTGTGGAGAACGATTAGCCCGTATTTATGCGGGATCCGCAAGCCTCATTTTATATTCCAAGGCTGACCTGCAGTTCCTGTTGAATAATATGGCTGACCAGATCACCTGTTACGTCAATATGATCAGAGGCCAGAAATTCCGACAGGCCGGCGGAGAGAGCCACAAATTTCCAGGCCATAAAGTCGGGATCTATTTGGGGCTTCAAGTCTCCGGATTTAATGCCCTTGCGAATATAACCGGAAAGCTGGGCATGGAAGTCGTTTACCGCTTTGCCGTAAGCTGCGTCAAATTCCGCAGACCGCGTCGCCTCATCCGCAGCGCTGATCCATATGCGGGTGATGCTGCTACTGTTCGGCACCTTGCGCCAGTCGAGAACCTGCAACAATGCATCAGCTATGGGAAGTTCGGCAACGATGAGGTCATTGGCTTCAAGATCCTGCTGCGCGGCATAGAGCAGGGAAGAACATTTCAAATCAGTCAAAGAATCGAAATGATGGTGAATGATGCCGGTTGCGGCACCAAGCTCGGCCGCCACGCCGCGGGCCGTTATGCCACCGAATCCCTTTTGCGCGACAACACCAAGAACAGCCTTGAAAATTGATTCACGGCGTTCTTCTTTTGCTAAATAAGCCAAGGATTTCCTTCCCGGGTCAAAAAAATATCTGTTCCGCTGTTGACATATACGGAAATTGGCCATATGTCCAATTTGAACGGATGTTCAGTTTCAGTATTTCCCCAATTCTGACCCGAAAAGTGCCGTTCGCCAACAAGTAAAATTCAAATTTGAGAGAATGAGGCAATGTCAGTCGGGAACGCTGAGCAAAAAATGATCACGGGCGCGCCGGTAAACGAGTTTTTCCGGTTCGTTTTCCCGTCGGTTTTCGGCATGTTGGCAATCTCCTCTGCCGTTATTGTCGACGGTATCTTTATTGGTAATTTCGTCGGGGCGGATGCACTTGCGTCGGTGAACCTCGTTATGCCGTTATTGGCATTGGTTTATGGGCTCATGATTATGATGACGGTTGGCTCCGCTGTGATTGCAGGAAAGTATTTAGGCGAGAAAAATGTACCGGCTGCATCAGATGTGTTTTCCAAAACTGGCATAACAGTTTTAGTGATGTCAATTGCAAGCGCCCTTGTGATGTTCGTATTTCCCGAGTTGATCGCGCGTGGATTAGGCGCCATGGGAACAACTGTTTCTTTGAGTGCAGAATATTTACGAGTCCTAGCCTGGTTTTATCCAGTTTTGGCTGTGGTTGTACTATTAAGCCAATTTGCCCGCGTTGATGGCCGCCCGAGCTTCTCGCTTTACGGGATGGTTGGCATAACGGTTTCAAACATCGGACTAGATGCGCTTTTAGTTGGATGGCTTGGATGGGGCCTGTTTGGTGCCGCCCTTGCCACGGGATTGGCATATGTTACGGGTGCTGCTGTAATCCTTGTTCATTTTCTGGGATCAAAAGCTGTCCTTAAATTCGTACGTCCGCGGGGATCATGGTCGGTCATTCCGCACGCCGCGATCAATGGATTTTCGGAGTTTCTTAATGAAACCTCTGCCGGTATCGTGTTGTTTATCCTGAACTGGATATTAATGATCCATGTGGGCGCCTCTGGCGTCGCCGCGTTTACGATTGTCAATTATGTGTTTTTCATTGGTCTTCTGGTTTTCTACGGGGTGGCTGAAGGAATTGTGCCCTTGATCAGCGTAAATTTTGGCGCGCGTCAAGCGCGGCGGATCTCCTCATTCCTGGTTATGGGAATCGGGTTTAACTTGATCGTTGGCGGACTGATCGCCGCGACAATGCTGATTTGGTCCGGTGAGTTGGTTGGAGTTTTCCTGAACGCCGATGAAATGGATATTCAGTTGCTTGCTGTTAGCATCATCGGAATCGTCTGGCCGATGTTCCTGTTCAATGGGGCGAATATCGCCGTGTCCACGTATTTTACGGGCATGCATTGCGCAAAGCAATCGGCGATGATCGCCTTGGCGCGTTCGCTGGTGCTGCCGGTGTCCCTGATTTACCTGTTCTGGCTGCAATTCGGCTATATGGGTGCTTTCTACGCGCTCCCCATTGCCGAAGCGCTTGCGCTGTTGCTGAGCATTATGCTGTTCCGATCCCGCACTCCGCACACTATGGTCCGTTCCGCCGTTTAAGGGACGGGTCGTGGTGTAACCCGGTGTCAGGATCAATCGTTGCACTTCCCAATAACATCTTCGCCTTTTGGTTGACGCATCAAATTTAAAATGCCATTTTTACGATATTCAGTAATATTATAATCTACTTATAAGGTGCTTTTTATGCGTTTCGTTTTTGTTTGTCTGGCGTTTGTGTTGTTGGCCGGATGCATCGATACTTCAAAGCCATCTGACTATGATGTGGCTAAGGGGCCTCTTTTTACGGAACTTGGAGAACCACGACCGGTCAGAGCCGGTACAGGGCGGATTTATTTTTATCGCTTATTGCAGTTCGAAGCTTCCGCTTTGGACGCAAAAATACTGGATAATGACGTTTTGGTTGGGCAACTCAGAGTTGGTGGGTACCTGACCTATGATTTAGAGCCAGGCCTGCATAAAATTCACACCGATACTATTGCTGTCGATGAGCCCGATACACTTGATGTGAAAGAAGGCTGGACCTATTACGTCCGAATAAGGCAGGAAGGTTTTTGGCGGTCCGTTTTATACTCAGAGCAAATGAATACGGAAGACGCGTTGTACGATTTACAGAAGATGCGTTATCAAGGTTATTAGCCGGAAATTTATAACTTTTCTATTCGATTTTCCGTTGGAGAGCACATCTTTTATGAGAATATTTTCAGTACTCGTTGCGATTCTGTTTCTAAGCAGTTGCGTAACGACGGATCCTAAATTTACCGTTCCCACGCAAAACTCGCCTTTAGCCGAGAACAAAAGCCGCGTGGTTGTCTATCGTTCTTTACAGGAATCCTTGTCCAACGACAGCATGCCGGTTTTGGATAATGGAAAGGAGATGGGCGTCTTGAATGTTGGCGAGATTGGTATTTATGATACCGATCCCGGTTATCATGAAATATATACAGATGAGACGGGTGGGAAGGGCAGAAAGGCCCAAGTTTCGATGAAACCGGGCGAGACATATTACGTAAAATTTACGGTTTATGACGATTACCTTTTCCGCTTCATATCTGCCGCGTTTATTTCTGATGAAATACCCGAAAAGGATGCCTTGAGGGACATGCGTGTCTTACGCGAGCAAGCGGAAAACTGATCAGGTATTTGTTAACTTATTCACCAATGGATACAGTTCGTCGAAATGATCGATAATATGGGTCGGGTTTAGATCGGCTACGGGAATCTCCGTATAGCCGAAGGTAACGGCGATGCTGGGGATGCCGGCATTTCGGGCGGCGGAAATATCACTATCTGAATCGCCGACCATCAAGGCTGTGCCGTTGCTGAAGTTCATCTGCTCCAACGTGCCCGTAATATGCCCGGCATCAGGTTTGCGCACAGGGAAACTATCGCCGCCGGTGGTCGCCGTGAAGAATTTCGACAAGCCCATTTGCTGTAAAAGTGGTACGGCGAACCGCATGGGTTTGTTGGTGCAGACGGCCATGGTGGTCCCGGCTTTTTCAAACGCCTCCAGCGCCGCCACGACGCCTTCATAGGGGACGCTGTGATCGATGAGGTGGTCTTCGTAATAATCGAAGAATTCTTCCACAAGTTCTTCGAACACATCGGCAGAGGGCAGGCCACCGGTTGCCGCCAGGCCTCTTTCCAGTAGCACGCGCGCGCCTTGACCAACCATATTGCGGACATGCGTGAGATCGACGAGATCCCGGCCGGCGCGGGCGAGGGAGTGATTTAGAGCCCCGTGCAGGTCCGGTGCGGAATCGACGAGGGTTCCGTCGAGGTCAAAAAGAACGTATAAATCGTGCATGGGTGAAAAATCCGGTAACATTGTTTGATTATGTTTCTTCTCTTCCTTGTGCAAGAGTGCGCCCGAATTGTAAAGTCTGACGTCTTAAAATACATTAATAAGAGTGAATGAATGACCGCTATCGCTGCTGTAGTTCTTGCCGCCGGGGCCGGTACCCGGATGAAATCATCAAAATCCAAGGTATTGCATGAAATTGGCGGTCGTCCGATGGTGTCGCATTTGCTTGATACAGTAAACCGGCTTGGGACAGAGCGGGTGGTCGTGGTCACGGCGCCCAATATGGACGCGGTGCAGAAACAAGTCACACCGGCAACCATTGCAATCCAGAAGGAAGCAAAAGGCACCGGGCACGCGGTTCTGTCCTCCCTTGATGCCTTGGACGGATTTAGCGGGGATGTGCTTGTTCTGTTTGGCGATTGCCCGCTTATCAAGCTGGAAACTTTGACCTCTATGGTGGAAAAACGCCGGGAACAGGGCGCCGCCGTCGCTGTCCTCGGTTTTGAGCCTGAAGATGCAGCGGAATACGGCCGACTGGTCACCAATGCCGCTGGCGGGTTGGACGCTATTGTCGAGTTTGCCGATGCCGATGAAAAAACCCGGGCGATTGGCGTTTGCAATTCCGGTGTCATGGTTTTTGACGGCGCGGAGCTCGCCTCCCTGGTCGGCGCAATCACCGACGATAATGCAAAAGGTGAATTTTACCTGACCGATGTGGTCGAGATTGCAAACGCCCGAGGCCTGACCTGTACCTATGTGGTCGGCGATGAGCTTGAACTGCTGGGGATCAATAACCGGGTGCAACTGGCGCAAGCCGAGCAGGTGGTTCAGTCGCAGTGGCGGCAAGAGGTGATGACGGGCGGTGCAACTTTGATTGACCCGGCTTCCGTTTGGCTCAGCTATGATACGCTGATCGGCCAGGATGTAGTAATTGAGCCCAATGTGTTCTTTGGCCCCAAAGTAGTAGTCGGGGACAATGTCCGGATTAAGGCCCATAGCCATCTTGAGGGTACCACCATTGGCGAAAGGGCACAAATAGGGCCGTTTGCGCGATTGCGCCCCGGTGCGAACCTGGCCAGCGACGTGAAAGTTGGCAATTTCGTCGAAATCAAGAAAGCCGAGATTGATACGGGCGCAAAAATCAGCCATCTGTCCTATATCGGCGATGCCGAAGTCGGGTCCGAGGCCAATATCGGCGCCGGAACCATTACTTGTAACTATGATGGATATGACAAGTTCGTCACCAAAATTGGGGCGGGATCCTTTGTTGGGTCAAACACGGCCCTGGTTGCGCCAGTGACGGTTGGGGAGGGCGCCATTATCGGTGCCGGCAGTACGATTACGCGGAATGTCGAAGCAAATGCCCTGGCCATTGAACGCAGCGAAGAAAGGCAAAAGCCTGGATGGGCGGAACGCTTTCGTTCTCTTAAGAAAAAAATCACAAAATAAGACTATCATACTGTTCAAATTGTTTTTTTAAGGATTAGACAGACAATGTGTGGGATAATTGGAGTCCTCGGTAAGCAGGATGTGGTGCCGTCTTTGGTAGATGGACTGAAGCGTCTCGAGTATCGCGGATATGACAGTGCTGGCATTGCGACTTTGACGGCAGAAGGCATAGACCGCCGCCGGGCAGAAGGTAAGCTTGTCAATCTGGAAGCGGTGCTGGACGGAAACAGCCTCACTGGTCTGGTAGGTATCGGTCATACTCGCTGGGCTACCCATGGCGTACCCAATGAAATCAATGCCCATCCCCATATGACCGCGCAAATAGCCCTGGTGCATAATGGTATTATCGAGAATTACCGGGAACTGGCGGAAGAGCTTACCGATAAAGGCTATGGGTTTGAATCTGAAACGGATACGGAAATCGCAGCGCAATTGATTAGCAGCTATCTGGATGACGGGCTTTCCCCACAAGACGCCATGGCGCAATCCCTGCAACGTTTGCAGGGGGCATTTTCCATTGCCGTGATCTTTAAAAAACATAATGACCTGATGATCGGCGCCCGTCGCGGCGCTCCGTTGGCAGTGGGTTGGGGTAAAGGCGAGATGTTCCTGGGCTCCGATGCATTGGCGCTTGCGCCGCTGACCAGTAGTATTTCCTATCTGGAAGAAGACGACTGGGTGGTGCTCACCCGTGAAGGTGCGAATTTCTATGACAAGAATAACCGTGAGGTGACGCGGGAAATAAAACAAACGCAGCTTTCTGGCGCCATGATAGGCAAGGGCAATCATCGGCATTTCATGATGAAGGAAATCGTCGAGCAGCCCGCAGTTATCGGCGAAACCCTGAACAGCTTCTTTAATCCACACAGCAGAACAATTACGCTGCCGGATCTACCTTTTGACTGGAAGGATCTGCCAAAAATTACCATTGTTGCCTGCGGAACCTCCTTCTATGCGGCGATGATCGCTAAATACTGGTTCGAACAGGTTGCGGATCTATCTGTGGAAGTCGATATCGCCTCGGAATTTCGATATCGCAATATGCCGCTCCGTGACGGCGGCCTTGCGATGTTTATTTCCCAATCAGGAGAGACTGCCGATACGCTCGCGGCACTAAAATATGCCAAGGAAAATGGCCAGCATATAGGGTCCATCATCAATGTCGAAGAAAGCTCCATGGGCCGCGAGTCGGATTTCGTTTTTCATACGCAAGCCGGTCCGGAAATAGGGGTGGCTTCAACCAAGGCGTTTACCTGTCAATTGGTGACCCTGGCTTGCATCGCCATAGATGCCGGTGTTCAGCGAGGCGTCATCAACCATGAAGAAGAGGCCCGGTTATGCGCGGCAATTTCGGAAGTGCCGGCTCGGGCTGCAGAAATCCTCGAAAGTCATGTTAATATCAAGAATCTGGCAGAGAAAATTTTTGAAGCCAATGATATTCTTTATATTGGCCGGGGAACCGGCTACCCGGTTGCTCTGGAAGGCGCGTTAAAACTCAAGGAACTCTCCTATATTCACGCGGAAGGGTACGCGGCGGGTGAATTGAAACACGGCCCGATCGCGTTAATTGACGATACGGTTCCGGTAATTGTCGTCGCGCCTTCTGATCCATATTTTGAAAAGACTGCGTCCAATATGCAGGAAGTTATGGCGCGCAAGGCGCGCGTTATCTTTTTGTCTGATGCAGCGGGCATTGAGCAATTGGGCGAACATGCGGAAGGGTCCATAGAATTACCCACTGTTGATCCGTTTGTGGCACCAATTCTTTATGCCCTTCCGGTACAGCTTCTGGCCTATTACGTGGCCGTCCTTAAGGGTACAGACGTCGACCAGCCGAGAAATCTAGCAAAATCAGTGACAGTGGAGTAAACTACCGTCCCTTATTCCGCAGCAATTTGCTTTTCAAAGGAATGTTGTTTTTCGGCTTTGGTAATATAATCCCGCGTTGGCGGTAGTGTTTCCAGTTTCTTCGACATCTGGATCTGGAAAACAACAAGGCCATTATGGCGAAACGCGACTTCACTGGCCGCTAGATAGAACTCCCACATGCGGCTGAACTGCTCGTCATAGATATCCAGCACGACATCCATTTTCCCCATGAAGCGTTGCCGCCAGGCGCGGAGTGTATCGGCATAGTGAACTCGCAGGATCTCGATGTCAGTCACATAAAGTCCGGCTTTTTCAATTTCCGGGGTAATTTCGGAAAGCGGCGGAATATAGCCACCGGGGAAGATATATTTCTGGATCCACGGATTTGTGGCGGTCGGGTGGTCGGCGGTCCCGATGGTATGCAGCAATGCGACGCCGTTGTCGGTAAGAGTAGTTTTCACTTTTTTAAAAAAATTTCGGTAATGGGGAGCGCCCACATGTTCGAACATACCCACCGAAACAATCCGGTCGAATGTTTCGGTTAAATCCCGATAATCCTTAATAATATAGTCGACCTTTTCAGACAAACCGACTTCTTTGGCTTTAGATACGGCGTAGGACAATTGGTTTTTGGATAGGGTGATGCCTTTAACCGTCACATTTTTGCTGCCGGCCAGGTAACGTGCCATGCCGCCCCAGCCACAGCCAATATCTAGTACTTTTTGGCCGTCTTCCAAAGCAAGTTTCGCTTCGATATGGGCCATTTTTTGGAGTTGGGCTTGTTCAAGACTGTCTTCTGGATCCTTAAAGTAAGCACAAGAATACTGCCTGTTTTCATCCAGAAACAAGTCATAAAATTCATCAGAAAGATCGTAATGATGTGCAACATTCTGGGCGGATCGACCTTTGGGATTATACCGGATGAAAAACCAGATCAGTTTAAAAATAGAATCACCGATACTAGCCAATGGATGCTTTATACCCCATCCGGTATTGAGGGAAAACAAATCCAGTAAATCGTAGATATTTCCGTCTTGGACAGTCAGCGAGCCGTCCATATAAGCTTCTCCAAGAAAAAGCTTCGGATAAATGGCAAGTTTACGTGCGACAGATCGGTTATGTAGTTTCATCGTGACGGTCGGCCCAGGTTCGCCTTTGTAGACTCTCACCTGATTTTCACAATCAATTACCGTTAGAGTGCCTTGCTTAATCAGACGCGATAAGATTTGAGGTAAAAGTATCATTTTAACTCCTGTCTTCTCCGGCCGAACGTGTTGCTTACTACAAAGGCGATACTAACTGAATTGCAACTACACTAAATTTTCCTTCTCATCGCTTTTGAACGACCGGACCTAAATTTTCAAAATGCGAATACTCGCAATTTTAACTAAGGGCTTATTTTGTAACCTAATTATGGCGAAATCAAGTGTCTTTTGCGTTCTCTGAGTATGATTCTAAGCTGGTGTTGTATCACTGCTTTTCAATGTGGATATAGCACCAATGATAAATTCAATGTCACCTGCCTCGTTCTTCACGGGGCAATCTACCGATTCAAACTGCGATTGTGTGTGGTCAAAAAGGCCCAAGGTACCAAAACAGCGTTTAGGTTTTGCCCCCGAAACGATTTCGTCGAGATAAGATGCGAAAAGCCGATCTTCGGGAAGGGGATTCTCCACCGTAATGGTATCACCTCTACGCGAACCACCGACGATTTCGACGACCTTTTCGCCGTTCAGACGATATAGGTAGTGGCCTGGTTTGATAACTTGCAAAATATGGATATACGGCGCTATTTTCCAATGCTCGGCGATATCGAAATTACGTCGCTTTGGCATGTCTGGATGAAATTTAGCCCACCATGCATAGAGTGACCTGACGGTATCCGACAGAAATTCGTCGGCGGAAAGAACGGCAATACGGGAAATATTCTTAAAATTGTCAGATCTCTTTTCGAGATCAAAGTCCTTAATTTTCAACGATTTATCCTAAGTTTCTGATTTTATTGATTGACGATGCCCTATTAAACTCTGCGCTTCAATAAAGACACGCTTTACATCTGGAAATCTGTTTTTTATCTGCGTTTCAAAAAGAGTGATGGCATTTTCAACTTCCGCCGCTTTTAAATTATCAGCAAAATCCAGGCTGACATTCACCAGAATGTCCCGTGGCCCCATATGCATGGTCAGGAGCTCATTTACCCCAATAATTCCGGGATCTTCGGCAACAATTGCGTAAATCCCATCAATGACGTCATCACTGGCACTTTCGCCAATAAGCAAGCCCTTGCATTCAAAAGCGAGAACGACGGCGACAGTCCCAAGAATTACAGCGATTATGACGGAGGCAGCACCATCCAGTTCCGGTATGTCGAGTAATTGCGCCAGAAAAATCCCGACAAATGCAGCAACAAGGCCAAGCATTGCTGCGGTATCTTCCAGGAGGACGGTAAATATTGTCGGATCTTTGCTCCGGATAATGGAGCGCCAGAGACTTTTCTCTGTTTTGGTTTCCTGGAATTCTTTATAGGCGACAGACCAAGCCCAACCCTCAAATAGCATGCTAAGACCTAGAACCACATAATTCCAGATTGGATCGGAAATCGGTTCTGGATGACGGATATGCTTAATACCTTCATACAGGGAAATACCGGATCCAAGGGCGAATATCAAAATGGCGACGACGAAGGCCCAAAAATACAGTTCCATGCCGTATCCAAAAGGATGTTTGCTATCGGCTTTTCTGTTGGCTTTGCGTAAGCCATGCAACATCAGCATCTGGTTGCCAGTATCCACAAGAGAATGAACACCTTCACTCAACATAGCTGAACTTCCGGTAAAAGCCGCCGCTGTAAATTTGCAGACTGCGATAAGCCCGTTTCCAACCAGTGCCGCGTAAATTACTTTTTTGGATCCGCTCGACACTCGATTCCCCTAAAATCAAACTTTATACCTTACCAAATTTTTCAATTCAGTTAATTCGCGAGAAGATTACGGTTCCTTTTTTCTGAATTCAACAGTCTTCGTGTTTTTCCTACGATATATTTGTGACGCGGCGGAACGAAGTAAGATTGAACCGGTCATGGATATGTCATAGACTCTGCGATCAATTTTTATATGACAACGACTTAACAGGACGCTGTTAACCGACCAAGGAAATAGAAAATGTTGGAAACAAATGATAACCCGCTCAATTTAGATGACCCGGACTTGCTAAGAATGCGGGGACTTATCGGCGGTGTTTGGTGTGATGCTGATAGCGGAGAAACGCTTGAAGTGAAAAACCCGGCGACTGGTGAGATTATTGGAACAACACCGTTGATGGGTGGCGCGGAAACCCGAAGAGCCATTGAAGCGGCCAATGCGGCCATGCCTGCCTGGGCAGGAAAAACGGCGAAGGAACGCGCGAACATCTTGCGGAAATGGCATGATCTAATGCTGGAAAATACCGAAGATCTGGCTCGCATCATGACCATCGAAATGGGTAAACCGCTTGCCGAAGCCCGAGGTGAAGTGGCCTACGCCGCGTCTTTCATCGAATGGTTCGCCGAAGAAGGAAAACGCATTTACGGCGATACGATCCCAGAACATCAAAATGATAAGCGCATTGTCGTGATCAAGCAGCCTATCGGGGTTACTGTCGCAATCACGCCTTGGAATTTTCCGGTTGCTATGATCACTCGAAAAGCCGCACCGGCCTTGGCGGCCGGGTGTCCAATGGTAATTAAGCCAGCTGAACTGACACCTTATTCTGCCTTCGCCATGGCTGTTATAGCAGAACGGGCAGGGATTCCTGCCGGGATCCTCGGCATAGTGACCGGCGACGCGCCGGCAATTGGACATGAAATGACTTCTAATCCAATTGTCAAAAAATTGACGTTCACGGGTTCGACTGCCGTTGGTAAATTATTGATGGAACAATGTGCCGGAACGGTAAAGAAGACGTCCATGGAGCTTGGCGGTAATGCGCCGTTTATCGTATTTGATGATGCTAATATTGAAGAAGCTGTCGAGGCGGCGATTGCCTCTAAATACAGGAATTCAGGGCAAACCTGCGTTTGTGCAAACCGCATGTATATTCAGTCAGGTATCCATGATGCCTTCCTCGAAAAATTTGCCGAACAAGTGAAGAAATTGAAAGTCGGTAATGGTCTTGATGATGGGGTCATGCAAGGACCTCTTATTGTCGAAGCTGCTGTACAGAAAGTTGAACGGCACATTGAAGATGCTGTTGCCAAGGGGGCAGAAATAGCTCTGGGCGGCAATCGGCATTCCCTTGGCCAGACCTTCTTTGAACCGACCATCCTGACCGGAGTCACGCAGGACATGACAGTGGCCCGTGAAGAAACTTTTGGCCCGATGGCAGCGATTTTTAAATTCGATGATGAACAAGATGTGATCGACATGGCCAATGATACGGAGTTTGGCCTGGCGGCTTACCTCTGTGCCCGTGATATCGGTAGAATTTGGCGGGTTAGCGAAGCATTGGAATACGGCATCGTTGGCGTCAATACAGGTATTATTTCCACGGAAGTCGCCCCTTTTGGTGGTGTTAAGCAATCGGGAATCGGGCGCGAGGGTTCAAAATACGGTATCGATGACTATCTAGAAATGAAATACATGTGCATTGGCGGGATTAATAGCTAACGGCACGTGCGTCAGGGCGACATAATCTGACGCTTGTCTAGGCGTCCAGTATAGGAAAAATAACGTGGAATTTGATTACGATTTGTTCGTCATTGGAGCTGGCTCCGGCGGTGTTCGCGCTTCCAGGATTTCTTCAAGTCTAGGGGCAAAGGTCGCCATCGCGGAAGAATACCGCGTGGGCGGAACTTGTGTTATTCGGGGCTGTGTCCCGAAAAAATTGCTGGTATATGCGAGCCATTATTCTGAAGACTTTGAGGATGCTGAAGCTTATGGCTGGACTGTTCCAAAGCCGCGTCATTCCTGGACCAAGCTTATTGAGAATAAAGACCGTGAAATCGACCGATTGAATGGGATTTACCACAACATTCTGGACAATAATAACGTCGAGCTGTTTCAGGACCGCGCGACGTTGGTTGATAAGAATACAATACAGGTTGGCGATAAAAAGATTACGGCAAAATACATTTTGATTGCGACAGGCGGGACACCAGTGATGCCGGAAGTGCCGGGCATTGAATATGCCATATCTTCCAATGAAGCCTTTTATCTCGAAGAAATGCCCAAACGGGTCATTGTTGTTGGCGGTGGCTATATTGCTGTGGAATTTGCCGGTATTTTCAATGGATTGGGCGCGGACGTCATTCAATTATATCGCGGCGAACAAATTTTACGCGGATTTGATCAGGATGTTCAAAATGTCCTTGCCGGTGAAATCCGGAAGAAGGGCATTGATCTGAGGACACATGCCAATCCGGCCTCTATTGAGAAATCCGCAACAGGTTTGAAGGTAACGCTGGAAAATGGCGATGTTCTGGAAACGGATGCCATCATGTATGCCACCGGACGCAGACCGAACACGAACGGTATCGGGCTTGAGGATGTTGGTGTTGAGTTGAAAGCCAATGGTGCGGTTAAAGTTACACCGGGATCGCAAACCAATATCGATAACATCTATTCTGTCGGCGACGTGACAGATCGGATTGCCTTGACGCCGGTGGCGATCCACGAAGGAATGGCCTTTGCGGAAACGGTATTTGGCGGACGCCCCAGCGTTGCGGATCATGAAAATGTGCCGTCAGCGGTGTTTTCGCAGCCACAAGTTGGATCGGTCGGTCTGTCCGAGGCAGATGCCCGTGCTCGGTATGGCGAAGTGGATATCTACAAGTCCCAGTTCCGTCCCATGAAACACACATTGACCGGCGGATCCGAACAGGCTTTTGTTAAATTGATCGTCGAGACCAAATCTGACCGGGTGGTTGGGGCGCATATTATCGGGTCTGACGCGGCGGAGATTATCCAGGCCGTCGGGATTGCGCTTAAATGCGGTGCGACAAAGGCACAATTTGACAGTACCGTCGGTGTTCACCCGAGCCTTGCAGAGGAAATCGTGACCATGCGCGAGAAGTTTATTCCCGCGTAAAGGGGTCAATTTGCCTGATTTGATGAAAAAAAACCTGTAATTTGGGGTGTAATGGCCTATTTCGCCGGTTATGGATTGCGAAATTACCAAAAGGTTGTAGATAATAACTTTTTTGAACGCTATGTGAATTTTAAGGATGAGAACAATGTCGAAGAATTGGACACCTGACAGCTGGAGGCAAAAACCTATCCGCCAGGTGCCGACATATTTGGATGCGGCACGACTACAGGCGGTTGAAGGAGATTTGAAAAACTTTCCGCCACTGGTTTTTGCCGGCGAGGCTAGAAGCTTAAAAGCGAAACTCGGCGAAGTGGCCGCGGGTCGTGGTTTTCTTCTTCAAGGAGGCGATTGTGCCGAAAGCTTTGCGGAATTTCATCCCAATAACATCCGCGATACTTTCAAGGTGTTACTGCAGATGGCCGTTGTCCTGACATTTGGATCCAACGTTCCCGTGGTCAAGGTTGGCCGTCTTGCTGGCCAGTTCGCCAAGCCGCGTTCTGCTGATACGGAGACCATCGAAGGTGTCGAACTTCCAAGTTACCGCGGAGACATCATCAACGGCTTTGATTTCACATCGGAAGCTCGTATTCCGGATCCGAATCGGATGCTGAGGGCCTATTCGCAAGCCGCGTCTACTTTGAACTTGCTACGGGCCTTCTCGCAAGGCGGTTATGCTGATTTGCATCAGGTCCATCGGTGGAACATGGGATTTGTGGCAAGCGGTGAGCAGGGCGCCCGCTATCAAGAAATGGCTGATCGCATTCATGATGCTTTGGCTTTCATGGAAGCGTGTGGCGTTACCTCGGAGAATACACCGGAAATGGGCCGGACGGACTTCTATACGTCTCACGAAGCCTTGTTGCTGCAATATGAACAAAGCCTGACCCGTGTGGATAGCACATCCGGCGATTACTACGACACGTCTGCCCATATGCTCTGGATCGGTGACCGAACACGCGACCCGGATGAGGCGCATGTCGAGTTTCTCTCTGGTGTGTCCAATCCAATTGGCGTTAAAGCCGGTCCGTCACAGGATCCAGATACGCTAATTCGTCTGATTGATGCGTTAAATCCAACCAATGAAGCCGGGCGAATGACTGTTATTTGCCGTTTCGGTGCGGACAATGTGGATAAGCATTTACCGGCGTTGATCCGTAAAGTTGAGCAGGAAGGCCGTTCAGTCGTCTGGTCCTGTGATCCCATGCATGGCAACACCATCAAGTCCTCGACCGGATATAAAACGCGTCCTGTCGATCGGATCATGACGGAAGTCAGCCAGTTCTTCGACGTCCATCAGGGCGAGGGAACCTATGCAGGCGGTGTTCATTTTGAAATGACCGGCCAGGATGTGACGGAATGCATCGGCGGTGCCTTTGAAGTGACAGAAGAACGCTTGAGCGATCGTTATCATACAGCTTGTGATCCGCGTCTCAATGCCAATCAGGCTCTGGAACTTGCTTTCCTTATCTCGGAAATGATCAAAAAGGAGAGGGGCGGTCGAGGCGCCATTGCGGCCGCGTCGTAACCTGTCGTCATGAACCATCAGAAGCCAACGACTGAGAGAGAGGCAATCGATCAATCGATTGCCGATCATACGGATCAGTATTTTAATAAAACAAAGAAAATAGTTGGACAGTTTGGCGATAAAACAGTGACTTACGCCGTCTTTATGAGACGGCCAGTTATCTTTTGCCCAAAGCTGATGGTCGACTGGCTCGAGAATATTTGCGAGCTTCGGGGACATAGTTTCAAAATTGAACCCTGTTTTGAGGAAGGCGAATGGGTCGGCGCCGGGGAACCCCTCGTTTATATTACGGGGAGTTTTCAGAATTTGGTGGACCTGGAAACCCTGTACCTGCAAAAACTGGGATCTGCCTGTGTTGCTGCCTATAATGCCTATACCATGTGTTCTTACCTGCCCAAGGTTCAATTTATGGCCATGGATGCACGGCATTGCGCCGGTTCTGAAATGGCGGAAATGATGGCTTATGCAGCCTCAGTTGGTAGTCAGGCGGCACAAAAAGACCATGAGGCCGTCGGCTTTGTCGGAAATGCCAACAATTCCACCGCCTATTTTTTCAATCAGGACAAAGGCTTGGGGACGATGCCTCATGCTTTGATTGGATATGCCGGTAGCACCCTTCGGGCAGCTGAAATGTTCGTGGAAAGATTCCCGAACGAGCCTTTCACAGTTCTTGTCGATTATTATGGTGCGGAAATTACCGATGCCTTGACCGTTTGCCGACAATTTCCTGAAATGGCGGCAGCTGGCAATATTTCCGTGCGCATGGATACCCATGGAGGTCGATTTATCGAAGGCCTCGATCCGGCGACATCCTATGCGGTGTTGGAACGCCATATTCCCCGAGGTATTCGGCAATACCGGTCGGAACAAGAATTGAAATGGCTTGTCGGAACAGGAGTGTCCGCCGCGGCCATCTATTATCTGCGGGATGAACTGGATAAAGCTGGTTTCGACAAGGTGAAAATTGTTGCTTCATCTGGTTTTTCCCATGAAAAATGCCGGGTTATGGGCAGCATCAAAGCACCTATTGATATTGTTGGTACAGGATCATTTTTACCCGGCAATTGGTCGGAAACCTATGCGACAGCGGACATAATCTCCTATGACAACGTACCGACTGTAAAACTTGGTCGTGAATTCCTCCTGAGAAAAGATAAATAGCTGGCTAAAATCGGATAATAGTGGTCGTTTTTTCGCTAGTATCCTGTGCCCATGGGTATAAGAGCGAGAGAGACACCAATTCAGGAATAGTTGGCCATGTACTCCGCCGTTATAAATTCGTGGCCACTCCTGTTGGGGATAGGCCTTCTCATGCTAGGAAACGGCCTGCAAGGCAGTCTTGTGGGTATCCGCGCGTCGTTGGAAGGCTTTCCGTCGGCGACTACCGGATTTATCATGTCGGGCTACTACGCTGGCTTCCTGTTTGGGTCCTATATCACCCCTAAAATTCTTGGAAATGTTGGGCATGTGCGCGTTTTTGCGGCCTTGGCATCCCTGGCGTCCTCTGCAGCGCTGCTCTATGTGGTGTTTGTTGACCCCATCGTCTGGGGCTTTATGCGATTGATCACCGGTTTTTCTTATGCGGGCCTTTATATTGTGTGTGAAAGCTGGCTCAATGACGTGGCGACCAATGAAACGCGCGGCCAGTTGCTATCTGTCTACATGATTATCATGATGGGCGGCCTGGCACTTGGGCAGTTTTTCCTAAATATTGCGGATCCAGGTGGGTTTACCTTGTTCGTGGTAATTTCAGTCCTCGTCTCGCTTGCATTGATTCCGCTTGCCTTGACGGCTGCGCCCGCCCCCGATTTTATGGAGACTACACGGCTAAGCCTTCGCAAACTTTATAAAATCTCACCGCTTGGTGTTGTCGGGATGACAGCTCAGGGAACCATTGCCGGTGCCTTCTACGGGATGGCCGCGGTTTATGGGGAAAAAATCGGCCTCTCAATCGTCCAGATTTCAACTTTTATCAGTATCGTTGTTTTGTCCGGTGTGCTCCTGCAATGGCCGATCGGCAAGCTGTCGGACAAATTTGATCGTCGTCAGGTTATTCTTGTAACAACCGTGTTAAGCGGCGCAGCGGCGATCTTCGCTATGCTTGCAGCGGAAAATAACCTGTTGCTGTATTTCCTGTTAGGGGCGGGGCTGTTTGGTGGATTTTCTGTGCCGCTATATTCCCTGTGTATTGCCCATACCAATGATTACCTGGAACCCTCCGATATGGTTGCGGCCAGCAGTGGCCTGATGCTGGTAAACGGTATCGGCGCCGTATTCGGCCCGATTATTGTTGGTCAGCTGATGTCGACGGTGGGAACGTATATATTCTTTGGTCTGATTGCGGCAGGTCATCTGGGAATTGGGGTGTTCGCGTTGATGCGGATGGTATTGAACACGGCTGCGCCACTTGAAAATCAGAGCGACTTCGTTGCCATGCCCATGCGGGCAGGCCATGCTGCGGCGGCCATGAACCCGGAAACGGAAGAATGGGAAGAAGAACCCGAAGAAGAGGAAATTCCTCTGGATCAGCCAGAAGAAGAGGAAGAGGTTCCGGAATTGATGGATGACGGACCTGCTTTGGGGACACCTAATCCCTAAAATCCAATTTTTTCGGTCGATTGAGGTCAATAAGCCCATCTAATCATTGCTGAGCAGTGAAAGTCGGGTTAAAAATCCTCCATGACTGATCAATTGAAAATCGCCCTTGCGCAAGCCAACCCGACTTTAGGAAATATTGCCGGAAACATCCAGTTAGCGAAAGTATTCCGCGAAGAAGCTGAATCTCTCGGCGCTGATCTTGTTGTCTATCCCGAACTGTTTCTGTCTGGCTACCCGCCGGAGGATCTGGTGTTGAAGCCGGCCTTCCAGCGGGCGGCACAAGCCGCCATTGACGAGCTGGCCGAACTAACCCTCGATGGCGGTCCGGCCATGTTGATGTCCGCACCGCTAATGGATGAGGGCAAACTGTATAACGCTGTCTGCCTGTTGGAAGACGGGAAGGTCAGTGCCAAGCGGTTCAAGAATAAATTGCCCAATTACGGGGTGTTTGACGAAGTACGGGTGTTCGAAGCTGGTCCTCTGCCCGGACCCATCCCGTTTAAAGGTGTTCGCCTTGGCGTGATGATTTGCGAAGACATGTGGTTCTCCGAAGTTGCGGAATGCCTTGAGGAAACAGGCGCGGAAATTCTCGTTGTCCCGAATGGCAGCCCCTATGATCACAACAAATCTGATGAACGGTTGAATTATGCGGTTGAACGGGTTTCCGAAACTGAGCTGCCGCTGATTTATGTTAATCAGATTGGCGGCCAGGATGAACTGGTTTTTGATGGGGCGTCTTTTGTCCTCAACAAGGACCGGTCTCTTCCAGTGCAGATGGCCAGTTGGAAAGAAGGATTGGTTGTCACCGACTGGCAGCGGGATGAAAAAGGTGACTGGTCTTGCGCGACGACGGAAATTATTGATCCGGGTACCTCGCTCGAGCGTATGTATCAGGCCATGGTTCTCGGATTGAAGGATTATGTCGAGAAGAACCGCTTTCCGGGCGTTGTTCTTGGTCTTTCCGGTGGAATTGACAGTGCCTTGAGTGCGGCGGTGGCCGTTGATGCCCTCGGTCCCGACAAAGTCCATTGCGTCATGATGCCGTCAAAATATACATCTTCGGAAAGTCTGGACGACGCGGCGGAATGTGCACGGCTTCTCGGAACTCGCCTCGATACCATTTCGATAGTTCCGGCCGTTGATGCCTTTGATGTGATGCTGAAAGATGTTTTTGAAGGACAGCAGCCTGACATCACAGAAGAAAATATCCAGTCGCGGGCCCGGGGTATGGCTTTGATGGCCATTTCCAACAAACTGGGGAACATGGTCCTGACCACGGGAAACAAATCAGAGATGTCCGTTGGATATGCCACGTTATACGGTGACATGTGCGGCGGTTATTCCGTGTTAAAAGATGTTTACAAGACCATTTGTTTTGACTTGTCCGACTGGCGAAATACACATTATTCATCGCTGTTTATGGGTCCAGATGGCGCTGTGATGCCGCAAAATGTTATCTCCAAGCCGCCGACGGCGGAATTGCGAGACAATCAAAAGGACGAGGATAGCCTGCCGCCTTATGACATACTGGACGGCATCCTGAGCGGGTTGGTGGAAGAGGAAAAATCTTTCGCCGAACTCGTGGCTGACGGCTATGATGCATCAACTATTAGCCGAATTCAAAATTTGCTGTATATTGCCGAATATAAACGCCGACAATCGCCGCCCGGCGTCAAAATTTCAACCCGCAATTTTGGCCGGGACAGACGATATCCCATTACGAATGGATTTAGAGACAACAGATGACTGTAAAATTTCGCTTTGCGCCCAGCCCGACAGGATACTTGCATGTGGGCAACGCCCGACTGGCGCTGATCAATTGGCTTTCTGCCCGTAAACAGGGCGGTGGCATGGTGCTGCGACTGGACGATACCGATCAGGAGCGTTCAACCGAGGAATATGCTGAAGGCATTAAAGAGGATTTGCAGTGGCTTGGCCTCGAATGGTCGGAGTTGAAAAAGCAGTCAGATCGTTCGGAAGCTTATACCAAAGCATTCGAATTGTTGCGAGATGCAGGTCGTTTATATCCCTGTTATGAGACCGGCGAAGAGCTGGATTATAAACGTAAACGACAGCTGGCGCGTAAATTGCCGCCGGTTTATGACCGCGCGGCGTTGGATCTGAGCGCAGACGAAATTGCTGCCTTTGAAGCCGAAGGACGCAAACCCCATTGGCGGTTCAAGCTGGATCAGGAACTGATCACCTGGATTGATCTGGTGCGCGGCAAAGTCGAGGTCGACGGCGCCAGCATGTCGGATCCGGTTTTAATTCGCTCCGATGGTCGCCCGCTGTATCATTTGCCGTCCGTCGTCGATGATATTGATTTCGAGATCAGCCATGTCATTCGCGGTGAAGATCATGTGAGCAATACGGCGCTTCATATCCAGGTTTTTAACGCGCTTGGCGCGGACGTGCCGGAATTCGCGCATTTACCGCTGCTGATGGGCCCCGATGGTGGACCCTTGTCAAAACGCGAAGGCAGCCAGAGCCTGCGGGAATTACGAGAGAGTGGCATCGAGCCTATGACCGTCAACAGCCTGTTGGCGCGGCTTGGGACCTCTGACAATGTGGAAGTCCGTCATACCCTGGCCGATGTGGTCGATGGCTATGATATTTCACGGTTCAGTCGTGCCGCGGCTAAATTTGATCCGGCGGAGCTTGCCAATCTGAATGCCAAACTCCTCCACGAAACAAATTGGAACGAAGTGAAAGATCGACTTGATATCGAAGGCGCGGATGAGGCTTTCTGGAGCGCCGTTCGTGGCAATCTGACAACTCTCGCTGAGGCCAGGGACTGGTGGCAGATCGTGAACGGCCCCATGACACCGGTTATTGAGGGTGCAGAATTTCTACAGGCCGCTGCAGACGCATTTCCAGACGGAGAGCTGACAATCGACAGCTGGAAAATCTGGACAACGGCCGTGAAAGAGAAAACAGGAGCCAAAGGCAAGTCGCTCTTCATGCCCTTGCGATTGGCGCTAACCGGAAAATCCCATGGACCGGAAATGAACAACCTGCTTCCACTTATCGGGCGAGAGCAGGTTCTGGCGCGGCTCACTGGTACCGGCGTCTGAAACAGAGGATCTATCGTGACGTTGCATCTATATAATACGGCAGTTCGAAAAAAGCAGGAATTCGTGCCCCTGACGCCTGGCAAAGTCGGCATGTATGTTTGCGGACCCACGGTTTATGACTTGGCACATATTGGAAATGCGCGCCCGGTGGTGATTTTTGACGTGCTGGCGCGTATTTTACGGCATTTGGATTATGATCTTACCTATGTGCGGAACATCACCGATGTCGAGGACAAGATCATTACGGCGGCACAAGCCAACAATGAAAGCATCGATGAGCTGACAAAACGCACCACCGATGCCTATCATGCGGATATGGCGGCCCTGAATGCCGAGGCCCCGGATCTGGAGCCACGGGCAACCGAGCATATCGCCGGTATGGTAGAGATGATCCAGGCCCTTATCGATAAAGGCAATGCCTATGTGGCAGAAGGACATGTTCTGTTCGATGTTCCCAGCATGCCCGATTATGGCAAGCTCTCTGGGCGCAATCGCGATGACATGATAGCCGGTGCGCGGGTTGAAGTAGCGCCGTATAAAAAAGATCCTGCCGATTTCGTGTTGTGGAAACCCTCAACCGATGACATGCCGGGTTGGGACAGCCCGTGGGGCCGCGGTCGTCCGGGCTGGCATATAGAATGCTCGGTCATGTCGAAAGCCACGTTGGGAATTACCTTTGATATCCATGGCGGTGGTCGGGACCTGATTTTTCCCCATCATGAAAATGAAGTGGCACAAAGCTGCTGCGCCCATGACGGGGCGGAATTCGCCCGTTATTGGGTCCATAACGGCTTTTTGACCGTCGAAGGCGACAAGATGTCAAAATCCCTGGGTAATTTCCGGACGGTTCGGGATGTTTTGAGTGAAGCACCCGGAGAGGCCTTGCGCCTGAATATGTTGTCGGCCCATTATCGCCAGCCTCTGGATTGGAATTCTGAAGGTGTCAAGCGGTCGAAAACCAATCTGGATCGGCTTTATACGGCGTTGAAGAACCTGGAAAATGTAACGGCGGTAGAACAAATTCCTGCGCCGGATGTCATCTCGGCCCTCAATGATGATCTGAATACGCCGCTTGCGCTGTCTGCCTTGTATTCTCTTGCTGGTGCCGCAAACAAGGCGACCGATGATGCCGAAAAGGCTCGGATCAAAGGACAGTTGCTGGCAAGTGGCAAATTGCTTGGCTTACTGGAACAAAGCCCGGAAGAATGGTTTAAATCTGCTGGGGAAGGCGATATTAGTGAGCAAGAGATCGAAGATCTGATAGAAAAACGAATAGAAGCAAAGTCCAATAAGGACTTCACGACAGCGGACGCGGTCCGCGCGGAACTGGCGGACAAGGGTGTCATCCTGGAAGATGGCCCTGAGGGGACCAGTTGGAAGAGGGCGTAATGGAACGGGAAAAACTTTATCTATTTGACACGACGTTGCGCGACGGAGCGCAAACGCAGGGTGTGGATTTCAGTGTAGAAGATAAAACCAATATTGCCAAAGCGCTCGATAAACTCGGGATTGATTATATTGAAGGTGGCTGGCCCGGCGCTAATCCCGGAGATACGGCATTTTTCAACAATCCACCAGAATTGAAAAATGCAACTTTCACCGCCTTTGGCATGACCCGGCGGCCCGGCCGCAGTGTTTCCAACGATCCCGGACTGAGCGCCATACTGGACGCCAGGACGCCGGCGGTATGTCTTGTGGGCAAAAGCTGGGATTTTCATGTTGATGTGGCTCTCGGTATCACCATTGAGGAAAATCTGGAGCTAATCTCCGACAGTATCGCAGAAGCCGTCCGTCAGGGCCGTGAAGCCATGTATGATGCAGAACATTTCTTCGATGGCTACAAGGCAAACCCGGAATTTGCTCTGGCTTGCTTACAGGCAGCTTACGGGGCAGGGGCGCGATGGATGGTGCTGTGCGACACCAATGGCGGGACGCTACCCGATGAAGTCGAGCGCATCGTTACGGAAGTCCTGGAACATATTCCTGGCAGCCATCTCGGTATTCATACGCATAATGACACTGAAAACGCCGTTGCCAATACTCTGATGGCTGTCAAAGCAGGTGTTCGGCAAGTGCAAGGCACATTGAACGGATTGGGCGAACGCTGCGGCAACGCAAACATGATGTCCCTGATACCATCACTGGTTCTAAAAGAGCCGTTTAAATCCACGATAGATACGGGCATTACAGAAGAAGGACTTAAATCGGTGACCTTGGTGTCCCGGCTGCTTGACGATATTCTCAATCGCTCCCCCAATTTGCATCAGGCTTACGTGGGTGATGCAGCGTTTGCGCATAAAGGCGGTCTGCATGTCTCGGCGGTAGAAAAAGATCCACGTACCTACGAACATATCGAGCCGTATCTTGTCGGGAATAAACGCCATTTGCTGGTCTCCGATCAGGCAGGCCGATCAAATATTTTAGCGCAACTTCGCGAGTTCGGCCTCGAACTGGATCCCAAGGATCCAAAAGTCGACCGCTTGCTGGAAGAAGTAAAGGAACGCGAATTCAAAGGTTTTAGCTATGACGGCGCTTCTGCCAGTTTCGAGCTCATGGCACGGCGGCGGATGGGACTGGTCCCTAAATATTTCGATGTGGAAAGTTTCCGGGTGCAGGTTGAACGACGTCACAATGCGCGCGGCGAAATGGTCTCTGTCACCGACGCGGTCGTCAAGGTAATGGTAGACGGCGAGCGGTATCTGTCCGTGGGTGAAGGAAATGGTCCGGTCAACGCACTTGATGCGGCTCTGCGTAAAGATCTGGGGAAATACTCGGATTATATTGATGATCTGCGTCTAGTGGATTTTAAGGTTCGTATCCTGACGTCAGGCACAGAAGCGGTGACGCGGGTGTTGATCGAAAGTACCGATAGTTCCAACAAACGCTGGTTCACAGTTGGTGTTTCGCCCAATATCGTCGATGCGTCATTTGCCGCCATGATCGATAGTATAACCTTTAAGCTTTATAAGGCCGGCGCACCGGCTAGCTTGCAATAGGCGCGCTGTGTCATCAACGAAACAACCGGTTATCATTCTGGTAGAACCCCAGATGGGGGAAAATATCGGGGCATCGGCCCGTGCCATGCTGAATTTTGGTTTAACGGAATTACGTCTCGTCAAGCCCAGAGACGGCTGGCCCAATGAGCGTGCCGTGGCAATGGCCTCCCGGGCGGACCGGGTGTTGGAAAACGCCAGAATTTTCGAGACGACTGCAGAAGCCGTGGCGGATCTACAGTATGTCTATGCAACAACGGCCCGACAACGCGACGTTATCAAGAAGGCATCAACGCCGAATGGCGCCGCGACTGAGCTTCGGAAAAAGGCGCATTCGGGCATTGCTACCGGTATCCTGTTTGGTAAGGAAAGCGTCGGCCTGTCAGCTGATGATGTGACCTTGGCCGATAGCCTGATATCGGTTCCCCTAAACCCTGATTTTTCGTCGATTAATCTGGCGCAAGCTGTCCTGCTGGTAGGATATGAATGGTTCCAGTCCGTAGACGACACCCCCGATCATCAAATACTGAATGAAGAAAGACCCGCGACCAAGGAAGAATTGTCGTACTTATTCGCCCGTATTGAACGAGAATTGGATGCGCGCGGTTTTTTTGATCCGATCATCAACCGAAAACCCGTTATTTTACGGAATATGAGGACAATGTTTCAACGGCTGGGATTGAGGGAATCTGATGTGCGCGCCTTTCAGGGTGGGGTTAAAGGGCTGAGTATGAAGGTTAAAGATAAGAAAAATGACGGAAATAACCCATAACACGACAAAAATCGGCGATATAAATATTCATTACGCTGAAAGTGGTGCGAACAAGCAAGAACTGGTCTTGCTGCTGCATGGATTCCCGGAGTTTTGGTATACTTGGCGGCAACAGCTCCCGGATATTGGAAAAAGCTTTCACGCGGTCGCGCCGGATATGCGCGGCTACAATCTATCCGATAAACCCTACGGCATTAAATCCTATCGTATCAATTATCTTATGGCTGATATGTTTGGACTGGCGGAAAAGCTGGGATATGAAAAATTCTACCTTGTCGCCCATGATTGGGGTGCGGGCGTTGCCTGGGCGATGGCCATCGCCCATCCAGAAAAGATAAAAGGGTTGATCATCATGAACGGCCCGCATCCATTTATTTTTTCAGAACTTCTCTCAAAAAATGACACGCAAATCGCACAAAGCCAGTATATGGCCTATTTCCGCAATGAGGGGATAGAAGATGAAATGCTGGCAAATGACTGTGAATGGTTGTTGAAATGGACTTTCGAAAAACATCTGGCGACCGGACAGATGACGGAAGATGACAAGCAGGCTTATCTGGCGGCCTGGACACGTCCGAAAGCCCTTCAGTCAATGTTGAATTATTACCGGGCCTCGCCGTTAACGCCGGCAACAGCTGAAAACAAGGGAAGGGGATTTGGACTAAATCCCGCTGATTTTGTCGTCAACGTACCAACATTGGTGATGTGGGGGGAAGAAGACCATGCACTGGTGCCTGAAAACCTGGAGGGGCTAGAAAATTTCGTGCCTGATCTTCAAGTTATCAGGCTGCCGAATGTGACCCATTGGGTCACTCATGAAGCACCGGAAATTGTCTCGAAAGAGATCTTGTCATTTGTCAATAAGCTGACAGGCCAATCCCGCGGCACATAAGGATTGACAAGGCTTTTTTGATCAGTATAGTGCGCGGCTTGAGCAAGCCTCGTCGGCATGCCTTTTTCCTATATCGATAGAACTGGATTAAGTTTATGAGCAAGCGCATTCAAGCGAAATACAAAATTGACCGCCGTATGGGTGAAAACCTCTGGGGTCGTCCTAAAAGTCCTGTAAACCGCCGGGAATATGGACCGGGCCAGCATGGCCAGGGTCGCCGCGGTAAAATTTCTGATTTTGGTATCCATCTTCGTGCCAAACAGAAACTCAAAGGATATTACGGTAACATCACGGAAAAAAGCTTCCGTCGTCTTTATGCTGAAGCCGTTCGCCTGAAAGGCGATACGTCCGAAAACCTTATTGGTCTTCTGGAACGCCGGCTGGACGCAGTTGTTTACCGCATGAAATTTGTGCCAACGGTTTTTGCGGCACGCCAATTCGTCAACCATGGCCATGTCACGGTCAATGGTAAAAAAGTAAATATTTCTTCTTATCAGGTTAAAGTAGGCGACGTTGTTGAAGTTCGTGAGAAATCCAAACAAATGGGTTTGGTTCTTGAAGCTGCCGACAGCCCAGAACGCGATATTCCAGAATATCTGGACGTGGACCATAAGAAAATGAAGGGAACGTTTAATAACATTCCTAATTTGTCAGATGTTCCTTACCCAGTGGTGATGGAACCAAACCTGATCGTCGAATTCTATTCTCGCTAAGTAATTAGCAGACACAAAAAAGCCGGGTGGATTTGTTCCCCCGGCTTTTTTATGTCTAAAAGGTGAGTTGCTACAGTCCACCGTCTCGTTTTTCTTCGTTGATGGATTTCTTGACACGATTGTAATCGTAAATACCGATCAAAAAGACGGTAAGAGACAAGGGCAGCAGGATCCAACCCAGCAATACCAACAGTTTGTCATCCAACAACTGAATCAAAGCGACACTGGCTGCACACAGGGCGAAAGCTGTTTTCACATAGGCCATAAGGGTGCGTCGGTTGGCTAGTTCTGTTCTGTGAACCGCAAGTTTAAAGGTATCGATATTGCGCTTGTCTTGCTGAGTAATTGTGACATCTCCTTAACTTTGCCGGGTCTAGTTAAACAAATTCGACCCCTTCAGGGCAAGGGGCAAGTTTATTTGATGTCAGGGCGCCGGAACGTTGGTCGGTAAAATTTCCTCAACAAGTTTTTCTGAGCCCTTGTCCGCCTTGACCAGTGCAACAGATTTTACAGGAATGGGATTTCCCGCATTGAAGCTTATCTTTCCTGTAATTCCCTGAAAATTTTGCAAATTAGAGAGTGCGTCTCGGACGGCTAGAACGTCGGTGCTGCCGGCTTTTTCGATGGCGGCGGCAACAAGATTGACGGTGTCATAGCCTAACGCCGTAAAGGCATCCGGTTCATGGCCTGGATATTTTTTCGTGAAAGCAGCGCGAAAGGCGATGACGGCAGGCGTGGTGTTGTCGGCGCCAACATCTGCATGGGTGGTGAAGTAACTATTGTGTTCTTCCGGGAGCTTTTGCCATCCTTCGCCGATATCAAAGCCATCGCCACTCAAGATCGGGATGGTTACGCCAGCGTCTCTAAGCTGGGATACTTCCGAGACAACCTCATCTGGTGAGGCGGAAAGAAAGACCAATTCGGCGTCACCAAGATCGCCCAGATAATTCTGGAAGTTGTCGGTTGTGTATCCTTTATCCAAGGTAAGGGTCCCGCCAAGTTCATTGTATCGAGTTACAAAATATTTTCTGAGCAATTCCGTATAGGACATGCCTTGTTTGAACAATACGGCAACTTTTGAAACCTTGAGGCTTTCGATAGCCCATTCAGCCGCCGCGGCAGCTTGCACATTGTCACCGTAACAGGCGAGAAACAGGAAATTCGGTACTTGTTTGGGTAAAAGCGGAGAGGTCGCCCCCGATGTTATGAATAAACGCTCATGCTTTGCTGCTACCTGCGCGGCGGCAAGGACGACATCGGTATCTGACATGCCAATAAGGACGGGCATATCTGAATTGGCGTCGATCATCGCTTCCGTTTTCCGGGCGATAACCGAGGTATTTGTTTCCCCGTCCTCAAGTATTAGATTAACTATTCGCCCTAAGATACCACCATTACTGTTTAATTCATCAACAGCTAGTAAGGCTCCCTGCGAAGACGGAATGTCCAGATTTTGCTGCTCGCCGGTCAGATTATAAATTGCACCAATATTCATCTTTTGCTCGCTTTCCTGGCAGGCTGCACTCAGCAAGATAACAAATAAAATGGCAGCCCTGAAAAAATGTTTTGAAATCATAATTTCGATACAACGATAGAGAAAATTACTCGTAAATGTCCAGTTTTGGATTAACAACGGATCGAGTTGGCTGATCTGCGTCGTTTAAAATTGCAATAGCACCGCTAATCCGGACCCGTTTTTCAGCGACTAACCGAAGCGCGAGCGGGTAAATAAGATGTTCCTGCTCCAGGATACGGGCTGCTAATATATCTGCCGTATCATCTTGCAAGATCGGAACAGCTGCTTGGGCGATAATGGGGCCGTCATCCATTTCCGGACGGACGAAATGCACAGTGCAACCGGTGAATCGGGCGCCGGATTCAATCGCCCTTTCATGGACATGAAGTCCTTTGAAAGCCGGAAGCAGGGAAGGGTGGATATTCAGGATACGATCTCGCCAGCGATTTACGAAATCGGCTGTTAATAGGCGCATAAAGCCCGCAAGACAAATAAGATCAACGTCAAGTTCGGCAAGATATTCTGTGAGCAGGACTTCGAAAGCCTCCCGGTCGTCAAAGTCACGATGATCAATTACGCGGGTAGAAATGCTGTTTTCTGCCGCAAATTTAAGGCCGGCAGCTTCGAGATTATTTGAGACAACGGTGACAATTTCTGCCGGAAAGTTTTCGTCGGCGCAAGCTTTCACCAGCGATTGCATATTACTTCCACGGGAAGATATGAGAACCGCAACCCTTAAATTTGCCACGTCGTTTCCAACTCATTTATGTTCACTTGCTCTTCATCGCCAAGGCGATTGCGGAGCTGACCAACGGAAAAGACTGTTTCTCCAGCATTTGTCAGCATTTCCATTGCCGATTTTGCGTTTTCAGGCGCAACTGCAACGACCATTCCGAGGCCGCAGTTAAACGTTGTCGCCAACTCACGCGGCGCGATATTTCCAATTTCGGCAAGCCAGCTAAATAGTGGTGGTAGTGGCCAGGCAGTGACATCTAGTTCTGCCACAAGTGTTTTAGGCAAGATACGCGGGATGTTTTCGTAAAGACCACCGCCGGTAATATGTGATAGCGCTTTTATATGTCCGGCCCGGATGGCTTCAAGACAACTCTTCACATAGATTCTGGTCGGAGCAATTAACGCATCGCCAAGGGTTACTTGCGAATCAAAAGGAGCCGTATCCGAATAAGTCAGGTTAAAATCATCGACAAGCTTCCGAATAAGTGAAAACCCATTTGAATGAACACCGGAGGATGCCAAGCCCAAAAGAATATCGCCGTCATTTAACTGGTCAGCCAGAAGCAGTTGATCCCGTTCCACTGCGCCAACCGTAAAACCGGCAAGGTCGTAATCCCCGGCGGCATACATTCCCGGCATTTCAGCAGTTTCACCGCCGATCAAGGCGCAACCTGCTTGTTTGCATCCCTCAGCAATACCGGAAATTATAGTGCTTGCAGCGGAAACTTCTAGGCCTCCAGTTGCGAAATAATCGAGGAAAAATAAGGGTTCCGCCCCTTGCACAACCAGATCATTGACACACATGGCCACCAGGTCAATCCCGACCGTATCATGACGGCCCATATCAATAGCAACTTTTAATTTAGTGCCTACACCGTCGGTAGCTGAGACGAGAAGGGGGTCTTTAAACCCGGCGGCCTTAGGATCAAAAATTGCCCCAAATCCACCCAGATCTGCGTTTGCACCCAAACGTTTCGTTGCTGCCGCGAGGGGTTTTATGGCATCAACGAGTGTGTTTCCCGCATCGATGTCGACGCCTGCGTCTTTGTAACTGTAACTTTTTTTGGAGCTATCGTTATTCATAAGATATGCTACACCCAACCAGTAGTTTATGCTCGGCTCAACATACTTTTTTTCCAGTGGTTTGCAATGACGGATACCAAACGATTTCTAAGTAATGTCACGCATCAGGTCATTTGTGTCCTGTTTATTTCAATTCTTATTACATTTCCGGCGCGTGCCGCTGAGAATGAGCAATATACCGTGAAAGGGATCGCGGTCGATACGACAGCGTCAAACACACCGCAAGCCCAGACAAAGGCTATAAATGTCGGACAGCGGCGCGCTTTTTACACCCTGCTGCGAAAACTCGTACCCGCGGCATATTATACGGATATCCCCATTCTATCCGATGAAGAAATTACACCGCTGGTTGCCGGATTCCAAGTTGCAGACGAGCGAACAGCACCGCAACGTTATCTTGCCGATTTGACGTTCGAATTTAAACGTCAGGAGATTCGAGATATCTTACGTAGTGCAGGTTTGCCGTTTTCTGAAGCCGTTGCGAAACCGCTTCTAGTTCTTCCCATTTTTAATGACGGTGAACGTAAAATGCTCTGGGAAGAACCAAATCCTTGGCGCACCGCTTGGGTCGATGTTATTGACTACGGTATACGCCCTGAGATCGCAGAAACTAATCTGGATGACGCCGCTCAGGCGCTGTCGCAGCCGGTTATTGTTCCCGCCGGTGACTTTACAGATATTCAGGCTATTGATGTGCGGCAGGCTGTTTCGCTTGATGAAGATGCAATTGGTGTTATTGAAGCCAATTACGATACTCCTGGCACCTTGGTCATTAGCGCGGCCCTTCGGGAAGATCAAGATGGGAGCCTGATCCTTGATGTTTCTCGGCAACGCAGTGGTCAGTTTTCCACAACTGTCATTGATTCGTACAAAGGTACGGATGATCCAGAGTTTCTAATGCAAAGCGCCATTCTTGATATCTTGCAAAAACAACAGGAACAATGGAAGCTGCAGAATATAATTGATTTCAGTGTCGAGAATACTCTTGCAGTTACGACGGCAATCACAGGTCTTGAGGATTGGCTTCGCATTCAGGAGCAGGTGAAAGCTCTCTCGTCCGTGAGCGGTACTCGAACCATTGATTTGTCGGTCGTAAAAGCTTTCTGGCATATCACTTTTCTCGGGAGCATGGATCAGCTCAAGATTTCGCTTGCGCAGCAGGATTTGCAATTAGTCGACAATAACGGCTATTGGACACTTGATCCCGTTCGGAACTAACAGACGTTTGATCCTTAATTTCTAGAACTGGACATACTGTGAATATCCCCAATAGCATTACATTATTTCGAATGATGCTCGTGCCCGTAATCGTCTGGCTAATTTTACGCGAGCAGATGCTGGCAGCTTTTATTGTCTTTTTGATCGCTGGCGTGACTGATGCGCTTGATGGATTGATAGCAAAGCAATTTAATCTGGTAACGGCTTTGGGTACGTATTTGGATCCGTTGGCGGATAAAGTATTGCTGGTTTCAATTTACATAACATTGGGAATCCAGGAATTTCTACCAAGTTGGTTGGTTATTTTGGTGGTTAGTCGTGATATCCTGATCGTTGGCGGAATATTGCTGACTTTTCTGATGGAGTTAAATCTTGAAATAGCTCCCTCTAAAATCAGCAAATTTAATACTTTCTGTCAGATCAGTTTAGCGGCGTTGATTTTAGGTTATCGCGGACTGGACATTGACGATACGTTTTTTATTGTCGTATGTATCTACGCTGTTGCCGTAACAACTGTCCTTTCTGGACATAATTACATTTTGCAATGGTCACGGCAGAATAGTTAGAAAAATGGCCCGCCGGCAACCCAACCTGGAGAAACCCTGAAATGTCACTAAAACAACATATGAAATTTTGGGCTTTTTTTGTCGCGCTGTTTGTCCTCTCCCTCGTGCTTTTAAGCAATATCCTCTTACCCTTCATATTGGGCATGGCTGTTGCCTATTTTCTGGATCCCGTCGCCGATAAACTTGAAGATCTAGGAGTGAACAGGTCTTTAGCCACAACAATTATAATTGGCCTGTTTGTATTGTTTGTTGTCTTGCTGACAATCCTGCTGGTTCCTGTTCTGATTGAGCAATTATTGGGGTTCTTGAATAGATTGCCGGGATATATTGTGAAACTACATGCGTTCCTTATGCCGATCGTGGAGCGTTTTGTTGATGTAAATGATCTGCAACAGAACGATGAAATCAAAAAATCTCTCGCCCTTTATGCGGCGGAGGCGGTTAAAAGTCTCGGGGCCTTATCTAAAAATATTATCGGCGGCGGCCTTGCATTGGTTAATATCATTACTCTGTTGGTCATTACTCCTGTTGTCGCATTTTACCTTTTGCGGGACTGGGATCGTATTGTTGAGAAAGTTGACAGTTGGCTTCCCGTCAAAAGTGCACATGAGGTAAGGCGCCTGGCCAAGGAGATCGACGATGTTCTCGCGGGCTTTGTGCGCGGACAGGCAACGGTCTGTCTAATTTTGTCTCTTTATTACGGCATCGCTCTAATGGCTTCTGGTTTGGAATTTGGTCTGACAATCGGAATCATAACGGGGATGATTTCCTTTATCCCATTTGTTGGCGCAATTATTGGGGCCATTGCATCGATTGGTGTGGCACTTGTGCAATTTTGGCCGGATTTTGTAATGATAGGCATTGTTGGTGTTATTTTTGTTGTGGGACAGGTGCTGGAAGGGTATGTGCTAACGCCAAATCTGGTTGGCGAACGTGTTGGTCTTCACCCAGTCTGGGTCATGTTCGGATTACTCGCAGGTGGTAGCCTTTTTGGATTTGTTGGTGTTTTAATCGCGGTTCCGATGGCAGCTGTCGTCGGCGTTCTCAGCCGTTTTTCCATTCGACAGTATTTAGAAAGTCCACTATATGGCGCGCCTATACCAGTCCCGAAAGAAGACGAAAAGTAGGCTTACCCCTTTAAAATCGACTGAAGATTGTACCCTATGGAAGCTTCTCAAATTCCAATGAATTTTACCTATCGATCGGCGGATGGTCGGGAAGACTTTCTCGTCGCGAATGCAAATGAGGATGCTGTTGGATGGATAGATAAATGGCCCGCATGGCAGAGTGGTTTCCTAATATTAAAAGGACCGAAAGGCTGCGGTAAATCGCATCTTGCGGGAGTCTGGCAGACTATGTCTGACGCCAGATTTATCAAAGCGTCAGATCTGGCAGGGTTGTCAATACAGGAACTAGCTGAAATCGCGACGACCTCTGTTTTATGCGAAGACGCCGAATCTGGAATGCCGGAAACAGAAATGTTTCATCTATTCAATTTAGTGGTGGAAAATAGAAACAGCATGCTCATCACCGCAGAAAAATTGCCGCAAAATTGGGGCATTTCTTTGCCCGACTTGGTATCTCGATTGGGAACCATTCCTATTGCGACGATTGAAGAACCGGACGATCAATTATTTGCGGCGTTGGTCGTCAAACATTTTTCTGACCGACAACTTGCGGTTTCGCCGGATGTCGTTCAGTATTTACTCAATCGAATTGAACGGTCTTTTGCAGAAGTTGCACGAATAGTATCAATTCTGGATAAGCGGGCGCTCTCACAAAAACGGAAAATAGGCATCCCTCTGATACGGGAAGTCTTAGCGGAAGAACAGGGAAATTGAAATGGATTTAGGACTATCAGGTAAATGGGCTATTGTTTGTGCATCAAGTAAAGGCTTGGGCCGTGGATGCGCCGAGGCGTTGGCTGAAGAGGGTGTAAACCTAGTTATTACAGCACGAACAGCAACTACATTGAATGAAACCGCTGATTTTATTCGCGACAAATGGGGCGTAGAAGTTAAAGCGCTCGCAGGTGATATCACGACGCCGGAAGGGCGCGCAGAAGTGCTCAGCGCCTGTCCAAATCCGGATATCCTGGTTAATAATGCCGGCGGACCTCCTCCTGGGGATTTTCAAGACTGGTCGACAGACGATTGGATGAAGGCGCTCAATGCCAATATGCTCACGCCGATTGAACTGATTAAGGCGACGGTTAGCGGTATGCGGGAGAGAAAATTCGGGCGTATTGTGAATATTACCTCGGCCGCTGTCAAAGCACCCATTGATATTCTGGGGCTGTCGAATGGTGCTAGAGCTGGTTTGACTGGGTTTGTTGCAGGTATCGCAAGGAAAACTGTCATCGATAACGTGACGATAAATGCGCTCCTGCCCGGGCCGTTTGATACAGATCGTTTAAAAAGTAATTTCGAAACCGTTTCAAAATCTACCGGGAAGCCTATCGAGCAGCTACGTAAAGAACGTGCAGCAGGGAATCCAGCAGGACGGTTTGGTACAGCCGAAGAATTCGGCGCTGCTTGTGCTTTTTTATGCAGCGATAAGGCCGGCTTTATTACTGGTCAGAATCTACTATTGGACGGTGGGGCTTTTCCAGGCACATTATAAATATGATTATCAAAAGGAGAAATTGGGATGTTGCTTAATAAGGGTTTATTTGTCGTAGGAGTTGTTTCTCTTTCGCTGCTGACTCCGACGGCTTATGCAGACGTCACAGGAACCTGGTCAACGGTTGATGATAAAAGCCATGTCAAAATCGAGCCTTGCGGAGATAAATTTTGCGGCAAAATCGTTTGGTTAAAAGAACCGAATAATCCGGAGGGAAATCCAAAAAAAGACCTCAATAATACTGAAGACGCTCTCAGGTCTCGCCCCATTCTCGGTCTGGAATTATTAAGCGGTTTCCTGCCGGAATCAAAGACGGAATGGGAAGATGGTACAATCTACAATCCGGAAGACGGAAAGACGTATAGCTCAAAGCTGACATTAGCAAATCCCGGGGAACTTGAAGTTGAAGGATGTGTGCTGTTTTTCTGCAAAACGCAGGTGTGGAAAAAGATAGAGTGAATTTTTACCTTTATGGATTATCTTTTTTATTGAACCAGCACGGAACGGCTGAATTGTCATAAAACTGTGACATAATGATTGATATCGTAAGGGAAGATCGGTTTTTCGTAGGAAATTGGGAATGGCGTCATCGGTAGACATCGCATCAGATACTCCTGAACAGGAGATTTTGTTGGAAAGTAAGCAGCGGTTTATCAATCGCGAATTATCGTGGCTTTCCTTCAATGATCGTGTCTTGCAGGAAGGCGCTAATACCGCCCACCCTTTGTTGGAGAGACTGAGATTTTTGTCTATTTCCGCTGCAAACCTTGACGAATTTTATATGGTGCGCGTTGCGGGTCTTTGGGGCCAAATCAAAGCGCATGTTAAAACAATCAGCGACGATGGATTAACCCCAATTCAGCAATTGGAAAAAATCGATCAAAAAGCAAAACTTCTAATCAATGAACAACAAGTTCAATGGAAGAACCTGCTTGTAAAACTTCGTAAAGCGGGAGTTTCGGTTGTTACACCTGATGAGTTAGATAAAGAAGACCTAGACTGGCTGAAAGAGCATTTCGAAACACAAATCTATCCGATCCTGACACCCATGGCACTGGATCCGGCACATCCATTTCCCTTTATCCCGAATTTGGGTTTTGGAATGTTTCTGGAACTGGTTCGAAAAAATGACGAACGCAAACTAAAAGCATTACTCTTGTTGCCGCAAACACTGGACAGGTTCACACGCCTACCCGGAGATGAGATAAGATATATAAGTGTTGAAAATATTGTTACGCTGTTTTTAGGCCACTTTTTCCCCGGATATACCGTCGAAGGTCAAGGTCTATTTCGTTTGGTAAGAGACAGCGATATCGAAGTTGAGGAAGAGGCCGAGGACCTAGTTCGTCTATTTGAGACTGCCCTCAAACGCCGAAGAAGGGGAAGCGTAATCCGTCTTAAAGTTGATGTGGATATGCCTCGGTCTTTTATAGATTTCCTCGTAGCTGAGCTGGATTTGGACCGACGTGCAATTGTTGTCGTTGACGGGTTGTTGGGGTTGTCAGACACCTCAAAATTGATTACCGATGAACGACCTGATCTGTGTTTTACGCCCCATACACCACGATACCCCGAACGTGTACGCGAAACGGGCGGTGATATTTTTGCGGCGATAAGCTATAAAGATTTTATTGTGCATCATCCATACGAGAGTTTTGATGCTGTCGTACATTTCATACGGCAAGCAGCAGCTGACCCGGATGTGATCGCCATTAAACATACGCTTTACCGGACGTCCATTGACAGTCCCGTTGTGAGCGCCTTGGTAGAAGCGGCTGAATCCGGGAAATCTGTCACGGTTCTGATTGAACTAAAGGCCCGTTTTGATGAAGCTGCGAATATCAAATGGGCGCGGGACCTGGAACGGGCTGGCGCACAGGTTATATATGGGTTTATCGATCTTAAAACACATTCCAAGGTGTCAGCGGTCGTAAGGCGCGAAGGAAAAATTCTTAAAACCTACATGCATTTTGGCACCGGAAACTATCATCCTGTCAACGCACTTGTGTATTCAGACCTCTCGCTTTTTACTGCGGATGCCCAATTGGCGAAAGATGTTTCCTTGATGTTTAACTACATCACCGGGTACGCAAAGCCTAAAGGACTGACAAAGTTGGTTCTATCTCCCTACAGTTTACGCGATTCACTGATTGAAATGATTGAGGATGAGATTGAATTTGCGAAAAAAGGCGAACCCGCCAGTGTCTGGGCGAAGCTCAATTCGCTCGTCGATCCGAAAATTATTGATACTTTGTATAGAGCCAGCAATGCAGGTGTTGAAATAAGATTGATTATCCGTGGGATATGTTGCCTGAGACCTGGCTTAAAAGGATTGTCGGAGAATATCTATGTAACAAGCATTGTCGGAAGATTTCTTGAACATTCTCGGATGGTTTGTTTTGGAGCTGGGAAAAAATTACCGTCGCCTGATGCAAAAGTATTTATATCTTCTGCGGACTGGATGCAGAGAAATTTTGACCGCCGCGTTGAGACATTGGTCCCTGTCACCAATACAACTGTACATCAACAGGTCTTAGATCAAATAATGGTTGCTTGCCTGAAAGACACAGCGCAAAGTTGGCGCCTGACTGAAAATGGAGACTATCACCGGATTGAAAGTGGAAAAAACCCGTTTTCAGCCCACAATTATTTTATGACCAATCCGTCTTTATCTGGACGCGGCAAGTCATTGAGGGTAAAGGAACCTGTACCCAAACTTGTTCCCCCAAGTTGATATTGACCCTTGTTATGCTTTAGGTGCTGATGAAAATGGAAGATCGGGACAGAGACTTAGATCCTGCTGTAAAACAGTCGGATAGATCAACTGCGGTCATCGATATTGGTTCAAACTCTGTCCGTTTAGTGGTTTTTGATGGACCTAAACGGGTACCTCTCCCCAAATTTAATGAAAAAGTTCTGTGCGGCCTGGGACAGGATCTCGGCACAACCGGACGTCTCGGTCAGGCAGCCATGGAGGATGCGATCACCGCGCTCCGCCGATATTCTGCATTGGTTAATCAAATGGGAATTGAACGCGTTATGGTCGCCGCGACCGCCGCTGTGCGTGAAGCTCAAAATGGATCTGAATTTGTATCGGAAATCGAACAAGAGTGCGATCTTAACGTTCAGGTTCTAAGTGGAAAGCAAGAAGCCAGATATGCTGGATTAGGTGTCTTATCTGGAATACCTCATGCAAATGGCGTCGTTGGCGATTTGGGGGGTGGTAGTTTAGAGCTTGTCGATTTGTCCGACAGCCGAATTACTGAAACTGCCACATTGCCGCTAGGTTCATTGCGTTTAACAAATATGCATATGTCAGAAAAGAGACTGCGAAAGGAAATTGCAAAAAAAATTACTGGTGTGGACTGGTTGGAAGCTATTCCAACTAAGAATTTTTATGTCGTCGGAGGTGGTTGGCGGAGTTTGGCGAAATACCATATTGCGAAAACAGGCTATCCGCTGAATATAGTGCATAATTACAGATTATCTCTGCCTGATATTGTTGATTTGCTGGATGAGGTCATCGCCATGGACGATGATATTATGATGTCAACACCAGGCATTCCGAAAAGCCGTGCCGGTACATTGAAAACCTCTGCAATCATCATGCAAATTGTATTGGAAAAAATCTGTCCTAAGCATGTTATTTTCTCTGGAAATGGTCTGCGCGAAGGCATGCTTTTTTCGGAATTGAAGAAATCTGTTCGAAAACGTGACCCGCTTATGGAAGCTTGCCGGGATATGGCAGCCAGAGAAGGCCGGTTCGCAGAGCATGGTGAAGAAATATATGAATGGATCCAGGACCTAGTAGAGCATGCAGATGTAAAAGGTAATTATCTGGCATTGGCCGCAGCAACATTAAGCGATATCGCATGGTGGGTAAGTTCCGATTATCGTGCGGCTCAGGCGTTCAGACGGATTTTTCGGGCGCCGTTCAATGGTATTGGGCATCGAGGGCGCGCAATAGTGGCGCTTGCCGTATATGCGAGATATAGAGGAAATTTTTCAGGAAGTGCACCAGACAATAGTTTGACATTATTGAGCGATTCTGAAGCCAAAGATGCTTTGACTCTTGGCTTAGCTTTGCGTCTTTCTCATACATTGAGCGGCGGAACAATGGGCATTTTAAAGCGGACAAAACTTCGTGTGCTACCAGCAGAAATAATATTGGAAGTACCTGAGGAATTGTCCAATTTGCTAGGGGTTCATGTCTCAAGTAGATTGAAAACCTTGGCAGATGCTATTGGAAAAACATCCAAGATTTGCATTGTTACAGGTGAATAATTTCTATTTTTCCGGATTTTGACGCCAGAGCAATTTTTCCCTTTTTAAGTTGAAGAGCCAGATCACCGAATATTTCTCTTCTCCAGCCTTTAAGAGCAGGGACATCTGCGTCGTCATCGACTGCGATTTTTTCCAGATCAGCTGCATTGCAAATAAGTTTCTGCGCAACATCATTTTCTTCACAGCATTGTTTCAAAACCACTCTCAACAAATCCATGAGAGGGCCCGTGCCTTTGGGAAGCGCCTCCTTTTTAGTCACGATCGGACATTGATCCGCAGGTAAATCAACGCCTTTCTTTATGGCTTTAAGTAAACCATTTCCCATATTACCGTTGGAAAATCGCTGTCCAATTCCGCGCACATGCGATAATTTTTCTGGAGAAGAGGGAGGGTTAGAGGATATTTCAAGAAGAGCCTCATCTTTCAAAACTCGATTGCGAGGAATGTTCTGTTTATGCGCTTGTTCTTCTCGCCATCCCGCAACAGACTGCAAAATCCCCAAAAATTTTGGATGGCTATTACGAGACTTTATGCGCTTCCAAGCATTTTCCGGTGGTGTGAAATAGGTCTCAGCAGATCGTAGAATTTCCATTTCCGATTTCACCCATTCTTCACGCTCTGTTTCCGCCAGCTTTGCGGCAAGAAATTTATAGACGTCTCTCAGATGTGTTACGTCTGCTTCGGCATAGGTCAGTTGTTTCTCGGAAAGAGGGCGCCTTGACCAATCCGTGAAGCGGGAAGATTTATCTATTGATTTGCCGACAATTTTTGAAACCAATGTGTCATACCCTACAGACTCGCCAAAACCGCAAACCATGGCGGCGACCTGAGTGTCAAATATTGGTGTCGGAACCTTGCCATTCAAATGAAAGAAAATCTCCAAATCCTGCCGGCCAGCATGGAAGATTTTCAAGACGGTTTCATCCTGCATCAATTCAAAGAGCGGTTTAAGATCTATTCCGTCCGCCATTGGGTCAATAATTGCCGATTCATCCTCGCTTGCAATTTGGATAAGGCACAGGATGGGCCAAAACGTACTTTCCCTTAAAAATTCCGTATCGATGGTAATATGGGGGTATTTCTGTAACCGCAACACAAGAGCAGAAAGGTCGGGCGTCGTCGTGATTATTTGCATTATTTATTGAGCCATTTTTGAAGAAAAATGGTCATATCAACTGTCCAAATTTCTAATACGGATACACATTCATTTAATAATTTGCAGACTAGTCGATTTTTCAGAGGAAAGGAAGGTTGGCGCGCGGTGAAAAACCATGTAATACAGGCGCTGCAAAACTCAATAGGCTTGGATTAACCGTAAATAACGTAAGAGAGCACCCATGCACAGCTACCGAACCCATACATGCGCGCAATTGCGCGATAGCGATGTTGGAGAAACCGTCCGCCTTTCCGGCTGGGTTCATCGTAAGCGCGATCACGGAAATCTTCTTTTCGTGGACCTGCGGGACCATTATGGCATTACACAATGTGTTATCGAAACAGATGTTGAAAATTTTGACAAGGTTGAAGGCGTTCGCTCTGAGAGCGTGATTACAATTACAGGAAAAGTGGTAGCCCGGAGTGACGAAACCATCAATACCAACCTTCCAACCGGTAAAATTGAGGTTGATATTGAAAGTTTTGAGCTTCAATCTGCTGCTGATGAATTACCAATGCCTGTTTTTGGTGAGCAAGAATATCCGGAAGACATCCGCTTGCGTCATCGTTACCTAGATCTACGCCGGGAACGTCTTCACAATAACATCATATTACGATCACAAATTATTGGTGCTTTGCGGGACCAAATGCGGGCGCAAGGGTTTATGGAGTTTCAAACCCCTATCTTGACGGCTTCTTCGCCGGAAGGAGCGCGTGATTTCTTGGTGCCTAGCCGGATTCATCCCGGTCAGTTTTATGCGCTTCCGCAAGCACCGCAGCAATTTAAACAGCTTATCATGATGTCGGGTTTTGACCGTTATTTCCAGATCGCACCCTGTTTCCGGGATGAAGATGCCCGTGCTGATCGTAGCCCGGGTGAGTTCTACCAATTGGATATTGAAATGGCCTTTGTTACACAGGAGGATGTGTTTCAAGCCGTTGAGCCCGTATTGACAAATGTGTTTAAGGACTTTGCGGGGGATAGAAAGGTTGTGGCTCCATTTGAACGTATTCCGTTTGAGGAAGCTATGCTTAAATACGGTACGGACAAACCGGATCTGCGCAATCCAATTTTATTGGTTGATGTAACAGAGCCTTTTACTGGATCAGGTTTTGGATTGTTTGCGCGGTCAATTGAATCTGGATCGGTCGTACGAGCGATACCAGCTCCCGGCGCCGGTGATCGGCCAAGAAGCTTCTTTGACAAGATGAATGATTGGGCACGGAAAGAAGGCGCCGGTGGCCTCGGGTATATTATCTTTAAGGATGGAGAGGCAAAGGGTCCAATTGCTAAGAATTTGGATGAAGCCCGAATTACCCAAATTCAGGAAATGACAGGTGTCGCGGATGGTGACGCTGTGTTTTTTGCCTGTGACAAAGAAGCAGGTGCTGCCGATTTGGCAGGTAAGGCTCGGGTGAAAATTGGAAATGATCTGAATATTTGTGAGAAAGATGTTTTCCGGTTTTGCTGGGTTATAGACTTTCCCATGTTTGAATATGATGAAAATGAAAAGAAAATTGACTTCAGCCATAATCCGTTTTCCATGCCGCAAGGAGGTCTCGAAGCACTAGAAACCATGGATCCGCTTGAGATCAAAGGGTATCAATATGATATAGTTTGTAATGGCATTGAATTGTCGTCGGGTGCTATCAGAAACCACCGTCCCGATATTATGATGAAAGCCTTCGAAATAGCCGGTTATGAATCGCAAGTTGTCGAAGATCGATTCGGTGGTATGCTGAACGCATTTAGATATGGCGCGCCGCCGCATGGTGGGATTGCTCCAGGTGTCGACCGGATCGTTATGCTGCTCGCGGACGAACCAAATATTAGGGAAGTGATTTTGTTCCCAATGAACCAGCAGGCCCAGGATTTGATGATGCAGGCGCCGGCTGAAGTTCCTTTGAAGAATTTGCGAGAATTGCATATCCGGACGGTTTTACCAGAACCAAAGAATGATTAATTGACCTGATTTTTTTTGGTATTTTTAAAAGCCCGTCGTATTGCAGGCTTTTTTAATATTTTTTTACGGAATTTTTGAGCTTTTTTTCGAGTTTGTTAATAAATGTCATCGTATTCTCCTGTTTCGAAAGCAGAGGTGTTACTTTGACGCAAGAAACTAAACTTGAAAATCTTCGGACAGAGAAAGAACGTTTTGTCGCGTTTTCTTTCGCTGCAGCAGACCTGCTGGTCGAGTTAGATGCTAAAGGCACGATTTGTTTTATTTCGGGCGCGGCTAAAGGTATCGTTGGTCTAGATACAAGCGAACTTAAGCAAAAACAATTTGTTGATCTTATTGCATCAAGAGACAGACGCGTCATCGGGTATGTATTGGAATCCATGAAAGAAGGGGACCGAATTACACCGGTCGCCGCACAGATGGAAAAAACCGGTATTTCGGCCGTTGTCGGCGCCTGCAAGTTACCTCGCACACACGGACATATATTCATTGCTTTAAACGTATCCGGATCAACTGCGGTTCGGTCTATTACGGAACATCGCGATGGGGATACCGGCCTATTGGATAGAAATGACTTTCTAAAGCTTGCTGACGAGCAAATGAATCTGACGGCTGAAACTGGTCAAAAGGTCGAGCTTACACTGTTACATCTAAATGGCATATCCGATATGGAAAACCGGATAGACGAAACAGATATGGAAGAATTTCTGGATCAGGTTGGAACGGTCCTCAGGAGATATTCAGTTGGCGGGGATTCCGCTGGCCGATTGGATTCTGATAAGTACGGTGTCGTCCATAGTCCGTCGATTGACGGAAAAATACTAGAAGAAGAAATTTCAGCACTTTCGAAAAAATCTGATCCAAAAAGTGAGTTGGACGTCACCCATAATTCACTTGATCTCGAAAAAAATGAAATGTCGGCCAACAATGCGACGCAGGCACTCATGTATGTCATAAACCGGTTCGTTGACAGCGAAACTGAGAAATTTGACATAAAAACACTGTCTGATGGTATGGAAAATCGATTGGAAACGACGATGAATAGGATGCTGGCTCTTAAGTCAGTATTTCAAAACTACAAATTCAAGCTGGTCTATCAGCCCATTGTCCAAGTAGGCGATGGGGAAATCCACCACTATGAAGCTCTCTCAAGATTTAAAGATGGAGAGTCACCATATGAAACGGTCGTATTTGCAGAAGAAACTGGCATAATTCACGACCTTGATCTCGCTGTTGCCAAAAAAGCAAAAGACAAACTCACAGAGTATCAAAAGCGTGGAGACATTCTTCCAAAACTTGCGATTAATATATCCGGGCTATCGCTGGAGTCCGATAGTTTCGTAGACAGCCTGCTCGCTCTTTATGAAGATGATTCAGAAATCCGCGAAAGTATTAGTCTCGAAATTACGGAAACTGCGCGCGTTGGTGATCTTGACCGGGCGGAACGCGTTCTTCAAACTATTCGCTCAAACGGTATGGAAATTAGTCTCGATGATATGGGGGCGGGGTCTTCTTCTTTTCAGTATATCCGCGCCTTGACTGTTGATTATATCAAGATTGATGGAACCTACGTCAAGGAAGTGCAAACGAATAAGAAAGATGCGGCAATTCTAAAATCCATGTCTCGCCTTTGCCAGGAACTTGACATTGGAACAATTGCCGAAATGGTAGAAACCAAAGAACAGCTACATATCTTAAAAGTTCTTGGGGTCAATTATGGACAAGGATGGTATTTCGGCAAGCCTCAAAAAGACATTGAAACCAAACGGAAATCTCGGGGTATTTCAATGAATATCAAGAGAAAAGGGTTTGCAGCAAGCTGGTCCTGACAAAAAAAAGAGCATGTTTCCGGACACATGCTCTTTTCTAAGGGAGTACAATAAACAGGTTTGGAATTTCCAAATGATTTGCAGGTCATTCGTCGATTCCACTTGTTACTCATACGCAAATTTACGCTACTAGTTACGCTACTCTTTTACTCTACTGGGTACGCTACAAAACTTTACTATTTCAACGACTTAAATTTAATTCAACTAATCTAAACGACTATTTACGAGCATCCACTGGTTGATCCGCATGTGTCACATTTCATACAGGTGCCATTTCTGACCAACGTGAAGTTTCCGCATTCGCCACAGCTATCTCCTTCATATCCCTTCATCCTGGCTTCCATAACCTGATCGATATTTCTGGCACTTTTAATTGAACGTGGTGCTTGAGAAGGGGCGGACGCCGGTGACGGGGATACTGGTGAAACAGATGGTCCGTTTGTGGCCTGTGCTTGAGCCATATTCATGGACATTGTGGATAATCCACCTTGTAATACCTCGAAATTATTGGATCGAACATATCCCGTAGAAGCCAAATTAATGACATTGTCCAAAGGCATTTGCGTTTGAGAAATTTCATCGTCGGTAATTTTGGCCTGTGCGTCGCCGGTTCCAAGGCTGTCCGTATATAAATCATCTACGGAGACATGAGCTAAATCGTTGCGGCCGAGGTAAGAAATCGCCAATTCACGGAAAAGATAGTCAAGGATGGATGTCGACATCTTAATGGCATCATTTCCTTCTACAATTCCAGAGGGTTCAAATCTTGTGAAAGTGTAGGCTTCGACAAATTCTTCAAGCGGGACGCCATATTGCAGGCCGATCGATATAGCGATCGCGAAATTATTCATCAGGCTTCGAAAAGCAGCCCCTTCTTTATGCATGTCGATAAAGATTTCGCCCACACCGCCATCATCGTATTCGCCAGTTCGTAGATAAACCTTGTGGCCTCCAACAACAGCTTTTTGGGTGTATCCCTTGCGGCGAGTAGGGAGCTTCTTACGTTCCGAAACCAAACGTTCAACAATACGCTCCGCAATAACGTTAGTAGCCGCAATCGGAGTAGATCTTACCTCGTCGTTCAGGTCCTCCAAATCATCTTCGTCAAACGACAGCGCGCTTAAAGGTTGGCTTAATTTGGATCCATCCCGATATAGCGCATTTGCCTTCAATCCCAGCTTCCAGGAAAGTAAGTAAGCGTCCTTGCAATCTTCAACTGTCGAGTTATTGGCCATATTGATGGTCTTTGAAATGGCTCCTGAAATAAACGGTTGGGAAGCAGCCATCATTTTGATGTGGCTATCAACTGAAAGTAACCGTTTGCCAATTCGTCCGCACGGGTTGGCGCAATCGAAGACGGCAAGATGTTCATTTTTTAGTTTAGGTGCGCCTTCTAATGTCATAGCACCACAACAATAATTATTTGCAGCTTCAACATTTTCTTTGCTAAACCCAAGCGCAGCCAGCATATCGAAATTATAGTCGTTAAGGTCCTCTTCCTTGAGCCCTAACGTGTGCCGGCAGAAATCTTCGCCAATTGAGAATTTGTTAAAGGCGAATTTGATATCGAAACTGGTAGCAAGATCAGCTTCTATACGCATCAGGATTTCATCAGTGAACCCCTTTTCCCTCAACGCTTCGTGATTAACACCAGGAGATGCCTCTAGGGTTCCATGCCCCACCGCGTAATCGACAATTGCCTTGGCTTCCAACTTATTGTAGCCCAAATGAGCCAGAGCTTCGGGAACCGTGCGGTTAATAATCTTGAAATAACCGCCGCCAGCCAATTTCTTGAACTTTACAATGGCAAAATCTGGTTCAATTCCTGTGGTATCGCAATCCATCACAAGACCAATGGTCCCTGTCGGCGCAATAACAGTAGTTTGCGCGTTGCGGAAGCCATGAGCTTGACCCAATTCCAGAGCTTGATCCCAGGCGTGGCAGGCGGAAGAGATTAAGTCAGGTTCCGGGCAATTTTCCATATCAAGCGGGACGGGGATCACGGAAAGAGATTCATATCCTTCCGTCATACTGTAGCAGGCATTTTTGTGATTACGAATAACCCGAAGCATATCCTTTGAATTTTTCTTGTATCCCGGAAATGCCCCTAATTCCGATGCCATTTCAGCGCTCGTCTTATAAGAGACCCCGGTCATCACGGCGGAAATAGCACCGCAAAGAGCGCGTCCTTCATCAGAATCGTATGAAAGGCCTTGAGCCATTAACAAGCCGCCAATATTAGCGAACCCGAGGCCAAGTGTTCTAAATTTGTAGCTCAGCCTGGCAATTTCCTCTGACGGAAATTGCGCCATTAGGACGGAAATTTCGAGTGTTACCGTCCAGATACGTACGGCATGCTCAAAAGCTTCGACATCAAAGCTTTTGTCCTTCCGACGAAATGTCATCAGGTTTAGGGATGCCAAATTACATGCTGTGTCATCCAGGAACATATATTCAGAGCAGGGATTAGAAGCATTAATGCGTCCATCTTTGGGGCATGTATGCCAGTCATTAATGGTGGTGTCGTATTGCAATCCTGGATCGGCAGACTGCCAAGCGCTTTCACCAATCATTTCCCACAAATCGCGTGCTTTGATCGATTTCGCGATTTTCCCATCCGTGCGGCGGATCAGATTCCAGTCACCATCTTTCAGGACAGCCTGAACAAATTCATTTGTGATTCTGACCGAGTTATTGGAATTTTGCCCTGATACACTCAAATAAGCGTCTGAATCCCAATCCGTGTCATAGGTTGGAAAATCAATCTCGGTATATCCCTGCCGTGCAAACTGGATGACCCGCTGAATATAGTTTTCCGGGACCATCGCTTTACGCGCGCCAATAATGGCTTTGCGTAATGCTGGGTTTTCCGATGGATTATAGGTTTCATCTCCGTCGAGTGCGGCGCAGGCTTTTATCACATTATTTAGGTGAAGATTGCAGAGTTTCGATCCAGCGACCAGGGAAGCTACTTTTTGCTCTTCAATTGCCTTCCAACCAATGTATTCTTCGATATCCGGATGATCGATATCCAGGGTTACCATTTTTGCCGCACGGCGCGTCGTACCGCCCGATTTAATGGCACCCGCCGCTCTATCTCCAATTTTTAGAAAGCTCATCAAACCTGATGATTTTCCGCCGCCTGACAGGCTTTCACCTTCACTCCGAAGGTTAGAAAAGTTTGTGCCTGTACCTGAACCATATTTGAAGAGCCGCGCTTCGCGTACCCAAAGGTCCATTATGCCGCCCTCATTCACCAAATCGTCGCTGACCGATTGAATAAAGCAGGCATGGGGTTGCGGATGTTCATAGGAATTAACAGATTTTTTCAATTTTCCCGTTTGGAAATCAACATAAGAATGACCCTGCGCCGGCCCTTCAATACCATAAGCCCAATGCAAACCTGTATTGAACCATTGGGGTGAATTTGGCGCACCCATCTGGCTTGCAAGCATAAACCGCATTTCATCGAAGTAAGCCTGGGCGTCGTTCTCCGTATCGAAATAACCGCCTTTCCAACCCCAATAAGTCCAGGTTCCGGCCAGGCGATCAAAAACTTGCGTGGCGGATTTCTCGCCGACGATACGCTCTCCTTCGTCAAGGGTTTCCAAAGCTTCGTTATCTGTAGTTTGGCGCCATAACCATTCAGGGACATCAGTTTCAGAAACTGGTTTTAGTCTTGCGGGAACACCGGCTTTCCGGAAATATTTTTGAGCAATAATATCACAGGCTACCTGTGACCAGCGGGCAGGAACGTCTATGTTTTCTAGCCTGAATACGATCGACCCATCAGGATTTCGTATTTCACTAGTTGTCTGCCTGAATTTTATGCTGGCGTAAGGTGAAGACTTTCCATCTGTAAATCGCCGCTCAATACGCATTTCTAACTACCTTCCAATCGCAAGTTAATCACTGTTACTGGCTCGGGGAGGAGGAAAGTCGATGGTCAGAATTATGGTTAATTTACAATTCCGGACGACTTTTAAACACTACATATAGTAGCTACTTCCCCCCTGGGCGCTAGGATCGTGCCGTGACAGAAAATTGAAGTCAAGCGATCAGACACAATATATTGTAGGGAAATGTCTTGACTAATCGATATGTGGCAGTTTTATGGCAATTTTGTGAACCACCATCCTGATTATTGTTCTTGAAGGGTTGCACAAAAACAACAACGATCCGTTCTTCCTGTTCTACGGATAGAATCAAATCTGTATAACAGCAAACTTGATTGGTGTTTCTTATGCGGTCGTGAATGAAAGTTACACTGGACGAAACGGGTGCAGAATGCCATATTCCAGCCAATTGATTAAGTTGAATCGGCGAGAGAGTGACACATGGCAACGATAGGAACACGGTTGTTTACCTGGTGGAGTGGCGAGCGGGTCGGAAGAGACAAGTTTGGCAACCGTTACTATAAGGAAAAAGGCAAAGCGACAGGCCCTGTTGGCCGCGCACGTCGCTGGGTTGTCTATAAAGGGAAGCCAGAAGCATCCAAGGTGCCGCCAGCGTGGCATATATGGTTGCATTACACGACTGATAATTTGCCAGTTCAGCAAAAATTGGAACAAAACTGGCAGAAAGAGCATTTGCCGAATTTAACTGGAACGGATTTCGCCTATCGCCCCGGAGGTGCTATCAACAAAGTTGGCCTACGGCAAAAAGGGTCCGGTGATTACGAAGCCTGGAAGCCGAAATAAGGTGAATAGTCCATCGCAGATTTGTGGAATATCGCAGGAGATAAAGTATGAGCAGTAATATTGTAGAAACTGTAATAGGGGCCGTTGTTTTGGCATTTGCTGCAATTTTTCTGGTATTTGCTTATCGTACGGCTGATGTTGGTCCTCGCAGCAGTGGAATTAACGTCACGGCTGCCTTTGATAATGTTGATGGCCTGAATGTCGGTAGCGACGTGCGGATGAGTGGCATAAAAGTCGGCGCAATTACATCTCAAATGCTGGATATGAAAACCTATCGCGCTGTAATCAATATCAATTTAAATGAAGATATCCAGTTACCGGAAGACAGCTCCGCAAAAATAACGTCAGATGGTTTGCTTGGCAGTAATTACCTGGCGCTGCAACCAGGAGGATCAGATGATATGCTGAAAGACGGCGGGACCATCTCTTATACTCAAGGGGCGGTGAACCTTCAGGACCTTATTGGACAGGCTATATTCAGCAGCAATAAAAAGTAGCAATCGGTCTTTTTTGATACTGGTCTATAATCTTGAGAATTTTCAGTGAGGGCATGACGGCTGTGATAAAAAACTTTCCCATGCTTACGCTTATTCTGGTGACATTTATAGTAACCTCAACAGCGAATAGTGAGGGATCAATAGAAGGGGATATTGTGGTTCTTCGCGCCCTGGATAAAGTTACGGCCCGTACCCTTGATTTATATGTCCCAATTGACGAAAAGGCGGAGTTTGGAAGTCTGTCCATTCATCCTCGAAAATGCCTGAAACGCCCTCCCGAAGAACCGCCTGAAACATCGACATTTCTTGAAATTACGGAAATAAATGAGGGGGTAGATCCCGTTCGATTGTTCAGTGGCTGGATGTTTGCATCAAGCCCCGCTATCAACGCCCTGGAGCATCCTGTTTACGATGTTTGGGTGATTGATTGCAGAATAGCTGAGCCTGAAGAATCCACAGGCAAAGAGTAAAAATTTGATTTTACTTTCAGCGCCTTGTCCAATCGTCGGTGATAATCAGCCCTATCAATCTCGATGGCACCAAATTTAGCGAGATGATCGGTCATAAACTGTGCATCGAGGAGCGTAAATCCTCCGTGTTTCAGTCGTGCAACGAGATAGGTGAGTGCAATTTTACTTGCATCGGTAACGCGTGTGAACATGCTTTCACCGCAAAATACGCCAGCAAACGAGACGCCATATAATCCGCCTGCCAATTTTCCCTCATGCCAGCATTCAACGGAATGAGCATATCCTCTTTCATGCAGTTCCGCATATAGTTCCAGAATAGTTTGATTGATCCACGTGGTATCTCTCTCGTTTGTCGCTTTTGCACATTCCCGCATCACCTGTCCAAAATCTTGATCGACAGTTACATTAAAGGGCATCTTCCGTATGGTTTTTGCAAGGCTTCTGGGAACGTGAAAAGCCTCAAGCGGGAAAATTCCGCGTTGTTCAGGATCAACCCAAAAAAGTTCTGGATCGTTCCGGTCATCAGACATCGGAAATACGCCATTCGCATAGGCATTGAGAATAATATCAGCAGTGAGAGGCATCATAGTAGTCGAAAAGTCTACCTGTTCTCTATGAACTTTTCCAGCCAATGGATATTGTAGTCACCTTTTTGGAAATCCTCATTTTGCAAGAGTTCCTGATGCAGTGGCAATGTCGTCTTGATACCGCTCACTACAAATTCTTCCAGGGCTCTATTCAGGCGCAACAAGCATTCTTCCCGGCTGTTTGCATGAACAATCAGTTTTGCGATCAAACTGTCATAATAGGGTGGCACCATATATCCCGCATATAAACCGGAATCCACCCGTACACCCAATCCACCCGGGACATGAAATTCATTAACGGGGCCGGGGCTCGCCGCAAAAGTGACAGGATCTTCGGCTGTTATGCGGCATTCAATTGCATGACCGGAAAATGTGATGTCTTTTTGCGTAAGAGTTAATGGTAAGCCGGCGGCAACATTAATTTGTGCCTGAACAAGATCGATACCTGTAACCATTTCGGTTACCGGATGCTCGACTTGTAACCGTGTATTCATTTCAATGAAATAGAACTCATCATTTTCGTATAGAAACTCGATGGTCCCGACGCCTTCATACTTCATATCTCCAATCGCCTTTGACACAGTCTCACCTATACGGGCGCGGGCATCGTCACTAAGGGCAGGTGAGGGAGATTCTTCAAGAGCTTTCTGATGTCGTCTTTGAAGGGAACAATCGCGTTCTCCTAAATGTACAACATTGCCCTTACCATCCGCCAAAATCTGAATCTCGATATGGCGGGGGCCGCTCAAATATTTTTCGATATAGACGGCGTCATTTCCGAACGCAAGGTTCGCTTCAGATCGTGCAGAGGAAAAGGCTTCTGATATTGTATCGGGTCCGGTTGCGACTTTCATACCACGACCGCCACCGCCAGCAGATGCTTTAATGATCACTGGATACCCGATATCGGCAGCAACACGTTCCGCATCACTTAGATTGGTTATTTCACCTTCTGAGCCGGGTACGCATGGTACTCCAAGTTTGATCATGGTTTCTTTGGCCGCGATTTTATCACCCATTAATCGGATATGATCTGCCGTTGGACCAATAAATTTAATACTATGGGCGGTAACGATATCGACAAAGTTTGCATTTTCCGAGAGAAAACCATAACCGGGATGTATCGCATCGGAATTGGTTACTTCTGCAGCAGCAATGATTGACGGAATATTGAGATAGCTTTCTGCTGAGCTCGGTGGTCCGATGCAGACACTTTCATCGGCCAAACGAACATCCATGGCATCTGCATCAGCAGTCGAATGTACGGCAACCGTTTTAATACCCATTTCGCGGCAAGCGCGATGTACTCTCAAGGCGATTTCGCCGCGATTAGCAATCAGAATTTTTTCGAACATAAAATTTACAGTCGCCTATTCAACAATCACTAGGGGTTGGCCGAATTCTACGGGTTCTTTATCAGAAACCAGAATTTCCAGCACTTTTCCACTTTTCGGTGCCGCGATGGGGTTCATGGTTTTCATTGCTTCGACAATGAGCAAAGTTTGCCCTTCTGAAACAGCATCACCGACTTTAATAAACGCGGGAGCTGAAGGTTCCGGTGACATATAAGCGGTGCCTACCATGGGCGATTTAACAGCCCCTGGATGGCTACCCGCATCTGCAGCGGCAGGCGCTTCGACAGCCGCAGGTGGTGCTGATGGAGCATTTGCGGCGGCATGAACGAGAGGAGCGGCTGCTGCAGCTGATGTTGATCTCGACACACGAATACGGTGGTCTTCGGTTTCTATTTCAATTTCTCCAAGACCGGTTTCGTTCATGATCTCGGCAAGATCGCGAAGAGCTTTTTTATCGATGTTTAGTTTACTCATAATGTTCTTGTTTCTCTTGTTTACACGTCAAAAATGTCGGCCAGCGCGTCCAAGGCTAAAATATAGCCTTTCGCACCAAAACCGCAGATGACACCAGTGGCAACTGGTGAAATGTAGCTGTGATGTCGAAATTCTTCTCGAGCAAACACATTAGATAAATGAACCTCTATAGTCGGTATTCCTGTTGCCTTTATGGCATCCATAAGTGCAATGGAAGTATGTGTATATGCCGCCGCGTTCAAAACGACCCCGTCAAACTTACCAGCCGCTGTCTGAATCGCCGCGACAAGCTCGCCTTCAATGTTACTTTGAAAGAATTCCGTTACAATGGATCGGCTCACGCCGTGTGCCTTAACGGTTTCTTCAATATCCTTCAAGGTTACGGAACCATAAACATCCGGTTCCCTCGTTCCGAGGAGATTCAAGTTTGGGCCATTAATAACTAAAACCGACGCCGCCATGTTTGATCCTGAGTGACATACATATTTCTCGACAGACCTCCTTATAATGAACTTTATCGAGATATAAAAGCAGTGTTACAGAATATTTGATGAAACATGTCAGGTAATAAAACATAAAGGAGGCATAATTTAGCTTTAGTATTCCCATCCAAATAAATGACCATTTGAAGAGGAAATACTTTTTCCTCGCGCAAGAGTGATACAGCTATTCCTCAAAAATGCGTATGCTTGAGTACTTAAAGTACTGGAAAGGTATGTGATCAGATTGTTCCGAAATAGTTTATTTGCAGTGTTAATTTTATTTGTGCTGTTTGCTTTTCCGCAGATGCTTGCTTTTGCAGAAAACATAGGAACTCCAAAAAACTCTTGGTGGGAGGCGAGGCGGGATAGTGCGAATTTGTCTCCCTCTCCAGAAAGTCACCCCGAAGCAATTGTGCAGGTTTTTGGCGCGCGAACCTG
>Ga0315336_1000644_pt1 | contig 88415 bp, 78 predicted proteins | sample ASW5metaG_FD_204512 | JGI IMG/M metagenome (GOLD analysis project Ga0315336, IMG submission 204512) | Ammonia-oxidizing marine archaeal communities from Monterey Bay, California, United States - ASW #5 | ecosystem: Environmental > Aquatic > Marine > Intertidal zone | place: USA: California...
ACCCTAAACCTAAAACCCAGACGATATACCTAAAAGGTCCCGTCAAACGCATAGCTTCGAAATTAATGCGTTCAACGGCGCTGCCGCCGCCCACGCATCTCTTCCTTTAATCACAATGTCAAAGAGCAAAACGGAGACAATTCATGAAAATCACAAACCATCCCGCGCCGCCAAGCGCTCCCGCGTTCGGCGGAGCACGGCTTATAGGCTGCCCGGGGCAACGAAGTCAATGCTCTTTTTTGGCTCAATTTTAAGTCTGATATTTTGACCCGGAGAATCTCCGGTTCGAGACCATAGGAAAGCCCGTCAAGCCGTTGAATCCCCACTACTTTGATCTTGACATCCGGCATCGACCCTAGCATGTTTCAGGCTGCATTAACCATTTCTATTCATGGTTTAGAGAGGGGCGGCGCTATTAGTTCGGGGTTACAAAAAAGAACCGGGCGCGAAGACCGCCAAATGAGAGACTCGCAGGAACAATCGGGCAGCAAAAAACAAACAATATGTCTTCAGAAAATCGACCCCGTCTAAACCCGGCGCATGTCAGCCTGGGTGGCGTCATCTTTGCCGCCCTCTTTGCGCTGATCGTATTTGCATTGACCGGACAAAGTGCCGCCGGCCAAGGCTTGCGACAGAAAATCGTGCTGACGCCGAAGCCGAATATTCTGCGGCTGGCACGGCTGACACCGCCGCTGCCGCGCAGCCGTCCGAACAGCGCGACCGCCGACGTCGGCCTCGCCGGCGATGCCTCGGAAGGCCTGATCGCGACCAATACCGCCGCGGCGTTCAATCGCGGCGAATTGCTCGCCTTTGAAATGTCGCCTGCCGCGCTCAGGCCGGCAACCCAACGACTGGAAGTCCGCCGCGGCGACACCCTGATGCGGGTCCTAACCAAAGCCGGTGTTAATCCCAGAGAAGGCCAGGACGCCATCAATGCTTTGACGGAAGTCTTCGATCCGCGACGCCTGCGCATCGGCCAGGAAGTCACCGTCGAATTCTACCGCGGCGACAGCGACAAAATCGGCCGCCTGCTCGGCGTCAGACTTGAAGAAAGTGTCGACCGCGCGGTCGGGGCACGCCGCCATTCGAACGGCGGCTTCGTACCACAGGAATTGGTACGGGAATTCAAGCAAGGCCTGGTTCGAACGGGCGTGACCATTGATGATTCTCTTTACGTATCAGCAAAAGCCGCGGATCTGCCGTCATCAATATTGATCGAAGCCGTTCGGATCCTGAGTTTCGACATCGATTTCCAGCGCGAGATTCAACGCGGCAACCGGTTCGAGATCGTCTTTGAACGCTACTACGACGATGCCGGTCGGGCGGTCAAGGAAGGCAAAATTCTAGCCCTGGCATTGCAACAAGACAAACGACGCTACGCGTATTATCTATATGAACCGACCGATACCGGAGAGGCCGACTACTTCGACGAAACCGGCCGCAGCGTTCGCAAGACGCTGATGCGCACGCCCGTCGACGGCGCCCGCTTGACCTCGCGATTCGGCAAGCGGCGTCATCCGATCCTACGCTATACGCGCATGCATCCGGGAATCGACTTCGGCGCGCCAAGCGGGACACCAATCATGGCGGCCGGTGACGGTGTCGTAGAAGTTGCCGGACGGAACGGCGGATACGGACGCTATATTCGGATCCGACACAACGGTTCCTACAAAACCGCCTACGCCCATTTACGCCGCTATGCCCGCGGCATCCGCCGCGGCCGGCGTGTCAAACAAGGCCAAATCATCGGCTATGTTGGCTCAAGCGGCCGTTCTACCGGACCGCACCTGCATTACGAAGTCCTGGTCAACGGCCGTCAAGTCAACCCGTTGACGGTCCGCATGCCGACCGGCCGGCGCCTTAAAGGCAACGAACTGGCGCGCTATCAAGAGCATCTCGGCGACATGCTCAACCAGATCGCGGAGACGCCGCTGAAAACCCGGGTCGCTCAGGCCAACTAGTTCACCGTGAAGAAAAGTACACTGATCGTAGCGACGGACTTTTTACCGAACGATCAACTGATCGCCGGCGTTGCCGGACCAAGCCGCCAACATTCAAGCGGCCGCGACCAATCGGTCGTTGATAGCCAACTCGCCGTCGCGAACCGATACCGAAACGCTGTCGCCCTCTGAAACCAACCCTTCCAAGATCATCGTTGCCAGGGTGTTTTGCAGGTTCCGCTGGATCACCCGCTTCAACGGCCGGGCGCCGTAGACCGGATCGTAGCCGGCATCGGCGAGCCAACGCCTGGCGGCGTCATCAAGCTCAAGGTTGATCTTACGATCCGCCAGCAACGCCTCCAAATGGCTGATCTGAATGCACACGATGCCGTCCATATGGTCGCGTGCCAGGCGATGGAACAGGATGGTCTCGTCGATGCGGTTGAGAAACTCGGGCCGGAAGTGGCCACGCACCGCCTCCATGACCGCGGCGCGTGCGGCGCTCGAATCCGCTTCTTCTTCCAACTCGGCGAGGGCATTGGAGCCTAAGTTCGACGTCATAATGATAATTGTATTACGGAAATCCACGGTATGACCCTGACCGTCGGTCAGGCGGCCATCGTCGAGCACTTGCAGCAGGACGTTAAATACATCCGGATGGGCTTTTTCGACTTCGTCGAACAGCACCACTTGATAGGGCCGGCGGCGAACCGCTTCCGTCAGAGCCCCGCCTTCCTCGTAGCCGACATAGCCCGGCGGCGCGCCGATCAGACGGGCGACGGCATGTTTTTCCATATATTCGGACATATCGACACGCACCATTGCCTGATCGTCGTCGAACATGAACGCCGCCAGCGCCTTGGTCAGCTCGGTCTTGCCGACCCCGGTCGGCCCGAGGAACAGGAACGAGCCGATCGGGCGCGCCTGGTCCTGCAGCCCGGCACGAGCCCGACGCACGGCGTTGGAGACCGCGACCACTGCCTCCGTCTGGCCAATCACCCGTTCGCCGAGGCGCGTCTCCATCTGCAGCAGCTTCTCGCGTTCGCCGGCCAGCATTTTCTCGACGGGAACACCGGTCCAACGTGACACGACGGCGGCTATATCCTCTTCCCTGACCGCGTCGCGCACCGCACTGGGCGCGCAAGCTCCTTCGGCGGTCGAAAGCTTCTGCATGAGCTCTGGGATAACGCCGTATTCCAACTGGCCGGCACGCCCCAGGTCACCGGAGCGCTTGGCATTTTCCGCCTCGCTGCGCGCCGCGTCGAGCTGTTCCTTGAGCTTCTGCGCTTCGTTGAGTTTTTCCTTACCCAGTTGCCAGCGCGCAGTGAATTCGGCCGAAAGCTGTTCGAGTTCGGCAAGTTCCTCCTCGAGCTTGACCAAGCGGTCCTTGGAAGCCTGATCGGTTTCCTTGGTGATGGCCTCGCGTTCGATCTTGAACTGAATGATGCGACGATCCAGTTCGTCGATCTCCTCGGGCTTTGAATCCACTTCCATGCGCAACCGCGATCCCGCTTCGTCCATCAGGTCGATGGCCTTATCCGGCAGGAACCGATCGGTAATATAGCGGTTGGACAAAGTCGCTGCGGCGACCGTCGCGCCATCGGTGATACGGATACCGTGATGCAGTTCGTATTTTTCCTTGAGACCCCGCAATATGGACACGGTGTCCTCGACTGTCGGTTCGGCCACGAACACCGATTGAAAGCGCCGCGCCAGGGCGGCATCTTTTTCGATGTATTTTTTGTATTCGTCCAGGGTTGTCGCGCCGACACAATGCAGCTCGCCGCGCGCCAGCGCCGGCTTCAGCAGGTTTGACGCATCCATCGCGCCATCGGCCTTGCCCGCGCCAACCAGCGTGTGGAGCTCGTCGATAAACAAAATGATTTCGCCGTTGGCGGCCGTTACTTCCTGCAGCACGGCTTTCATCCGTTCCTCAAACTCGCCGCGGTATTTGGCGCCGGCGATCATCGCACCGAGATCGAGAACCAGCAGGCGTTTTGATTTCAAGCCTTCCGGAACGTCGCCGTCGACGATGCGATTGGCGAGGCCTTCGACGATCGCCGTCTTGCCTACACCGGGCTCGCCGATCAGCACAGGATTGTTCTTGGTCCGCCGCGACAACACTTGAATGGTGCGGCGGATTTCCTCATCGCGGCCGATCACCGGATCAAGTTTGCCGTCTAATGCTGCCGCCGTGAGATCGCGGGCATAGCGCTTCAAAGCGTCATAGCTGTCTTCGGCCGAAGCGCTGTCGGCGTTGCGGCCCTTACGCAGGTCATTGATGGCGCCGTTTAACGCCTGGGCCGTAACCCCGGCCTTAGCCAAGACTTCGGCCGCGGCGGTGCCGTTCGCAAGCACCAGGGCCAGCAGCAGGTATTCCGCCGTGACAAATTTGTCATCGGCCTTGTCGGCCAGCGTCTCGGCGCTTTCGAAGATTTTCGCCATGTCGCCGGTCAAGTAGAGCTGGCCGGCACCGCCACCAGCCACTTTCGGCAATTTGCCGAGCGCCATGTCCGTCGCTTGCACGGCCATGTCGGGTTGCCCGCCGGCCATGGCGATAAGGTTGCCTGCCAGACCGTCTTCGTCGTCCAGCAGAACTTTCAAAAGATGTTCGGACGCGAATTGCTGATGTTCCGACCGCAAGGCCAGAGATTGTGCGGCTTGAACCAGACCGCGTGCGCGGTCGGTGTACTTGTCGATGTTCATCGTCCACCTCGTCTAAGCACGTTTTCGTCGACACCCCGTACGGGCATGTCGCACCACGCCTTCGCCTTCCCGACCCGTAGGTCTCGGAAGTGCGACGAACCCCGAAAGCGGCGGTCCGTCCTCCCCTTATCTGGGATGCCTTCGCGTTTACGCAAGGGCCGACGAGCGAATTGAACACTAACTTTGTGGACAATCTCAGCCGGCGAAAGAAACGGCTTTACGGTCTCTCAGCTGGCCTGTACGTCGACGTCGACCACAGGCTGTTCGGCCTCAGCGGGATCAACATCGGGCGGCCGTTCTTGATTCGCTTCACCGCGATCGCTGTTGTCCTCGTTGGTTGGGGCTTGCGAACCATTTTGTTGGCGATTGTTCTGTCGCTGCTGCGCCTGTTCTTGGGCCGCGGACATGATCCGATAGTAGTGTTCGGCATGTTGCTGGAAATTTTCCGCAGACACGTAATCGCTGTTGGAGCCAGCATCACGGGCCAAGGCACAGTATTTCTCGTAGACTTGCATGGCTGTGCCCCTGATCTTGGTTTCAGGCCCATTGCTCTCGTAACTGCGATTCGCCCCATTTGGAGATCGGCGGCCACTGTTGCGACCGCGTACACGCTTGTTGTTGGCTTGTCTCATATCATGATCAAATTTTTTGCTGTGTTGCGCGCCAGTTCCGTATCGGATTTGGAGAACCGAACAGGCCGGTTCCGCGTTTCGGGTCGCCGATTGTCGCCGGCCCGTCCCCTCAGGTAATCCTGCGCGGTGGGTAATAACCGTGCTTCATCGAGACGCAAGTAAGCTATCTCAAACAGCCCTTGCAACGTAATCCCAGTTGCTACACTTTCCAACCCCTTTTTTCGCTTGACAGTGGTTAATTTTCGGTTTCCAGCCGGGCCAGCACACATCGGTCCACCCCGGACAGGTCTTTATGAACGCGGTATCCACTTATGCCGCAATCGCGCAGCAATGCCCGGACGGCAGTCATTTGGCCCGATCCGACTTCCAGCCCGAGGATTCCGTCTCGACCGATAATCCGTTTCACGTCGGGTAAAACTCGGCGGTACGCATCCAAGCCATCGACACCACCGGCGAGGGCGAGCCGAGGCTCGAAACACCGCACTTCCGTACTCAACCCGGCGATATCGCCATCGACAACATAGGGCGGATTGCAAATCACCCAATCGAATGGCCCGGCCATCATAGCAGCCCAATCGCCAACCACGAAATCGGTCCGGTGATCGAGGCCTAAGGCCGTAGCATTGGTCTGGGCGATACGGATTGCGGCGGGACTGAGGTCGACGCCGACGCCATGCGCGTTCGGCAATTCCGACAACAATGCGAGCAACAGACATCCGCTGCCGGTCCCCAGATCCAAAATCGTCAATTCTGTCAACTGGTCCGGGGCCTCCGCCAGCATGGCAGCGATCAGCGTCTCGCTATCCGGACGTGGATCCAACACCGCCCGGCCAACCGTGAACGGCAAACTCCAAAATTCCCGCTCACCCAACAGATGAGATACCGGCTCCCGGCGGCACCGGCGGGCGAGCAGGCGCGTATACGCGGCCAGAGCGTCGGCCGGCAAAGTTGCCTTGGGCGCCGTGAGGATCGCTTCGCGCGTGAGACCGCTGGCCCGCTGCAGCAGCAGCCGCGCATCCAGCCTCGGCTGCTCGATGCCGGCGGCGCAGAGCGACGATACCGCGTTCGCCAGGGTGGCGGCGATCGTTGTCGGGGCGGCTTCCGTCACGCCTGGCCGCCATCGCTGGCCGCCAGGCGCTGGGCTTGATCTTCGGCAATCAGCGCCGACACGACCTCATCCAGCGCTTCGCCGGTGAGAATTTGCTCGAGCTTATAGAGCGTCAGATTGATGCGGTGGTCCGTGACCCTGGCCTGTGGGAAATTGTATGTACGGATGCGTTCGGATCGATCGCCGGAACCGACTTGCCCCTTGCGATCGGCGGCACGTTCCGCATCCCGTCTACGGCGCTCTTCCTCATAGAGGCGCGCACGCAATACCTTCAGTGCCTTTGCCTTGTTCTTATGCTGAGACTTTTCGTCTTGCTGGCTGACCACGATGCCGGACGGCAGATGCGTGATGCGGACGGCGCTGTCCGTGGTGTTGACCGATTGTCCGCCAGGCCCGGACGCTCGAAACACATCGATCCGAAGATCCTTGTCGTCAATGTCGACATCGACGTCTTCGGCTTCCGGCAAAACCGCCACCGTCGCCGCGGAGGTGTGAACACGGCCGCCCGATTCGGTGACCGGCACGCGCTGGACACGATGCACACCGGATTCGAACTTAAGCCGTGCGAAAACACCACGGCCAGAAATTTCGGCAACCGCCTCCTTGACGCCACCAATATCGGTATCGCTGACACTCATTAAGCCAAACCGCCAATTGTGGGCTTCCGCATAGCGTTGATACATGCGCAACAAATCGCCAGCAAACAACGCCGCCTCATCGCCGCCGGTCCCGGCGCGGATTTCCAGAATAGCGTTTTTTTCGTCGGCATCGTCTTTGGGCAACAGCATCAGCCGGACGCTGTTCTCGAGGATCGGCTGCTTCTCGCGCAGCACCGCCGCCTCTTCCTCGGCCAGACTGATCATTTCCTCATCAGCTTCCGGATCGGCCACCATCCCGGCCAGATCGTCGATCTCGTCTTCCAGGCTACGCAGCTCGGACACCGCGCTGACGACCGGCGTCAGGTCGGAATATTCCTTGGAATAGCGAACCAGGTCTTCCGGCGCCAAGCCGGTTTGCGTCGACATCAGCGATTCCAGTTCCTTGTGGCGATCGACGACTTGCTGCAACCGTTCGCGGGGAATCACTCACTGGCTCCGATCTGCAGGTGACGGGTTATCTCTCGGTGCATTTTCTGCGCTCGGCTTTACCGCCTCACGACACGGCAGATTGCTGGCACGGCGCCGCCGCCCGGTCGATTTCGGCCGCCTTCTGCTCGACTAAATCGACGATATGATCGATCAAGCCTGCGTCGTCGATCTTATGATCGGCAATCCCGCTCAAATAAACCAGATGGTTGTCCGTACCGCCGCCGGTCAAACCGATGTCGGTCTCGCGCGCCTCGCCCGGACCGTTCACCACGCAGCCGATGATGGAAAGCGTAAGTGGCGTTTGAATGTGGCTCAGGCGCTCCTCCAACGCCGTTACCGTATCGATCACCGGGAACGCCTGACGCGCGCAGGACGGGCAAGAAATGACCGTGACGCCGCGACGGCGCAAACCTAGTGATTTCAAGATTTCGTAGCCGACACGGACTTCTTCGACCGGATCGGCTGACAATGATACCCGAATGGTGTCGCCGATCCCCGACCAAAGCAGCATGCCCAGGCCAATCGACGATTTCACTGATCCGCCGACGGCTCCGCCGGCTTCGGTGATGCCAAGATGCAGCGGATAGTCACACGCTTCGGCCAAACCTTGGTAGGCCGCGACAGCGAGAAAGACATCAGATGCCTTAACGCTGATCTTGAAATCAAAATAGTCTTGATCCTCCAGGATCCGCGCGTGATTGAGCGCGCTTTCCACCATCGCCTCCGGACAAGGCTCGCCGTACTTTTCCAGCAATTCCCGCTCCAGACTGCCGGCGTTGACGCCAATTCGCATGGAACATCCGTGGTCTTTGGCGGCGCGTACGACTTCTTTTACGCGCTCCGTCGAGCCGATATTGCCGGGATTGATGCGCAGACAGGCAGCGCCGGCAAGTGCTGCTTCAATCGCGCGCTTGTAGTGAAAATGGATGTCGGCGACGATCGGTACAGTCGTCGCCCGGACGATATCCGCCAACGCCTTGGTCGATTCAACATCGGGGCAGGAAATCCGGACAATGTCCGCGCCGGCGTCTTCCAGCGACCGGACTTGGGCAATCGTTGCGGCCGCGTCGTGGGTTCGCGTGTTGGTCATCGACTGCACCGTGATCGGTGCGTCGCCACCGACGGCGACGGTCCCGACCATAACTTGCCGGGACCGGCGGCGGTCGATATCTCTATATTTTCGCGCGCTCATGATGACTTTCCGGTTGTTCCGACGGCGTCTAACATCACCCGACGATGGCGTCTGTCAAGCGCCCTAGCGTTGGCGCAACGCGGCAACGGACAAGACAACGTCGCGTCGAATTTCACCGACCTCGCCGATCGGCGGCAAACTCTCGCCATCCACGACAATCTTCAGTCCGCCAGCATTGCCTGTCATAAGCACGATATCGGCACGGTCCGGCACATTGTAAGTGTCGCCGGCATGCAGAATTCGCGTCAGCAACAGTTCGCCGGCGGTACTGCGCACCTGGACCCAGCTATCCATGACCGCGGCGATAACGATTCGCGCCGAGCCGCCGCCGTAGGCACGCGGCGCGGCGCTGGTATCGTTGATCGCCGCGACGGCGCTCGGCGGCGCCGGCGGTGGCAGCAACGATTGCGCCGGAGATGGACTGGGATCAACCGCAGGTGCCGATGCGGCCACCGGCGGCGTCGCCGCCAAGACGGTCGGTTGCGGCGGCGAAACGCTTTCGGCCGGGGTGGCGGAAGCAGGCGCGGCGACAGAAGTCGGCTCGGCATCGCTTACCGATGTGGCAAGCGCACCGGGCACCGGGGTCGCATCCGGCGGCGCCGCAGGGATTACCGATGGCGCAGTCGGCATCGGCGGCGCAGCCGTCTCCTCGGCAATCGTATCCGGCGCGGCCAACGATTCAGATTGTGCCAAAGTCGGTACGGATGCGGCATCCGACTGTTGCAACGGCGGTGTTACTGCTGGCCCCGGTGTCGCGTAGGCGGAGCGGCCAATGCCGCCATCCAGCGCAGACGATGCAGATGACGGTTCGCTGACAACGGGCGCTGGCGGCCGGACCGGCACAGTCAATTCAGGCGGCACATCGGTGACGCGGACGACATCTTCGTGCTGCATATCTTGCCAATAGAACCAACCGCCATAAGCGGTCGTAGCAAGCGCAATCGACAGCAAAATCAACCAACCCTTGGGCAGACGGCTTTCCGGTGCCGGCGTTGGAAAGACCAGCTTCGGTGCCGCCTCCTCGCCTGCGGTTTCCTGTTTGAACCGTTCGATGATGGCCGGCGCGTCGAGGCCCAGATACTCAGCGTATGTACGGACAAATCCAATGGCGTAGATGCGCCCCGGCAGTTCATCGAAGCGGCCTTCCTCGATCGCCCGCAAATGGGTCTGTCGAATGCGCAGACGTTGACAGGTCTCGTCGATGGTTTCGCCAAGCTGCTCGCGTTCGCGCCGCAGCCGGGCACCGACGCCGGCATAGTAGAATCCGCTGTCATCCGCCGCCGGCTGAATCGCCAACCACGGCTCGTTGTCTCGTGACAGTCTTTCTGTCGCCTGTTGGTTTCGCCTAACCATACCGCCTCAGCGGAGTTGTTCCGTTTCGATCAATCGCTGTCGTTCATCGGGCAGGCACGCTGGAAAAACTATCAGTCCGTTCGCGCCAATGGGACCTTAGACCGGACCTTTCCAGCGATGCAACGGCTCAAATCACGACACCTTCTTTCCGCGCATAGTCTTGCAATGTATCCCGCAAGCTATGCTCTACGCCGCCGATCCGTGTCGACAAGAATGCCGCCAGCCGCCCGACATCCAAGGTTCTCACCATTTGTTTGACCGGACCGACCGCCGCCGGCGGCATGGAGACAGACCGAAATCCCAGGCCGACCAAAGCCATGGCGTCCAAGGGACTGCCGGCCATGTCGCCACAGAGCGAGACCGGCGTGTTGGCGCGCTCGCATTGCCGCACGACGTCTTGGAACAGCGATAACACAATTGGGCTTAACCGATCGTAACGATCCGCTACCCGCGCGCTGGTCCGATCGACGGCGAAAAGGAATTGTACCAGATCATTCGAGCCAATCGACAAGAAATCTATCTCGGCCAAAAGCGTCGGCAATTGCCACACCAACGCCGGCACTTCCAGCATGGTACCAACTTTCAGGCTGGCCGGGGACGGGCGATCAAACCGTTCCAAGCGGTCCAATTCCGCCTGCAAAAGCCGGCGGGCAGCACGAAACTCGGCAACCTCCGAGACCATCGGAAACATCACCGTTAAGGAACGCCCGGCCGCCGCCTGCAACAACGCCCGCAGCTGCGACCGCAACAACGCCGGCCGATCAAGCGCGATGCGAATAGCGCGCCAGCCCATGGCCGGATTTTCTTCCTTGTGATCGGCACTTTGGTAGGGCAGCAGTTTGTCACCGCCGATATCGAGTGTGCGAAACACCACCGGGCAATCGCCGGCTTCATCCAGCACGCGGCCGTAATACTCGGTCTGCTGCCGGATCGACGGCATCGACGCCCGCACCATGAAATTGAGCTCGGTTCGATAGAGGCCAACGCCGTCGGCGCCGGTCACCTGCAGGTGATGCATGTCGATCAACAGACCAGCGTTGACGTTCAGTGACACGGTCTCGCCGTCTGTACTGACCGCCGGCAGATCGCGCAATGCGGCAAAATGCGCCCGTCGTTCGGCGCGTGCTTTAAGGCTGTCGGTAAAGGCCTCGACGATTTTTTCGCCGGGGCGCAAGAATGCTTGGCCGTGATCACCGTCGACAACGATCAGATCGCCCGGAAACACCAAGTCCGTTACCTGATCGCAGCGCCCCAACACCGGGATTTCCAGGGCTCGCGCGACAATCGCCGCATGGGACGTGGCAGAACCGTTTTCCAACAACACGGCGCGCAAACGGCTCGGATCGTAGTCGAGCAGTTCCGCTGGCCCAAGGTCGCGCGCTACCAGCACGGCCTGGTCCGGCAACTCGACTTTGACGTTGCCGCCGGCGCGACCGGTCAAATACTGAAAAAGCCTGTTCGCCAGATCGTCGAGGTCAGCCAGGCGTTCCCTGAGGTAGGGATCGGAGACCTCGTGCATGCGCGCCCTGGTTTCCTCATGTACGCGCATGACCGCTGCCTCGGCGGTCAGCCCCGAATCGATGGCCGCTTCCAGTCGGATGAGCCAGCCGTGATCGTGGGCAAACATGCGGTAGGTCTCCAGGATATCCCGGGATTCACCGCTCTTGGCAGCTTCCGACGAGGCCAACATGTCTTCGATACCGTCGCGCAGATTGCCGACCGCCTCGGTCAAGCGCCGCCGTTCCTCGGCGATGTCATCGGCAATCGTGTGCGAGACCTCGATGCGCGGCGCGTGCAGCACGGCATGGCCCATGGCCAAGCCATCGGAGAGAACCCGTCCTTCCACACGACGAGGCAAAGCGCTGCCCTCGCCGTCGTCGCCGAAGAGTGCCGGTTCGGCCAACGGGCCTGATCCGACCATCTCCGCCAACACCATGGCAATGGTTTGCAGCGCTTCGATATCTTCATCGGTGTAGGCGCGTGCCGTCCTGTTCTGCACGATCAGCACGCCAAGCACATGGCCGCCGCGCAGCAACGGAACACCGGCGAAGGAGTGATAGACCTCTTCGCCGGTTTCCGGCCGATAAGCATATTTAGGGTGCGTTTGCGCGTCGACCAGGCTGAGCGGCCGGGCATGGGCTGCAATTTCTCCGGTCAAGCCCTCGCCGACACGCAGCCGCGTCAAATGAACCGCCTCCGGATTGAGCCCTTCCGTGGCAAACAGTTCCAGGACGTTGTCGGCCCCCATGAGATAAACCGAGCACACTTCGGCCGCCATGTTGGACGCGATCAGGCGCACCACGCGCGCCAACAGCGCTTCGGGATCGCCGGATTCGGCCATCACCACGTGCAGTTGCCGCAGTAGTACCCGAGGGTTGTTCGCCACAAGCTCGTTCATGGCCCCGTTACCGCCTAACGCGTCCTGATCTAAATGTCCGTCGCCACCCTGTTCGACGTACGCTTTGGCCACCGCCGGCGCCGCCGTCTGCGCTCTAAGTCAAGGCGACCACGTCATCCAACTTGAAAGCACTGTGCAGCGCGCGCACCGCCAATTCCGTATAGTCGGCGGAAATGAGGACACTGATTTTAATTTCCGATGTCGAGATCACTTGGATGTTGATATTCTTCTCTGCCAAGGCATGAAACATAGCCTGGGCGACACCGGCATGCGAACGCATACCGACACCGACGATCGAAACCTTGACCACGTTGGGATCCGGGGTGATGACCGCAGCGCCAATCTTATCTTCAATGCTTTTCAAGACTTCGACCGCCCGATCCAATTGGCCACGCTCCACCGTGAACGTCAGATCCGTAGATTTGCCGTCCTCGGAAACATTCTGGACAATCATATCGACGACCACGTTGGCGTCGGCCAAGGGCCCGAAAATGCCCGCCGCGACACCAGGCCGGTCGGCGACGTGACGCAACGTGATCTTGGCGTCATCATTTGAATAGGTTACGCCACTGACAACCCGTTGTTCCACAATCTCATCCTCATCCACCACCAAAGTACCGGGCGTATCGACGAAACTCGACAGCACCTGCAGCCGAACCCCGTACTTCATGGCCATTTCCACCGACCGGGTCTGCAGCACCGTGGCCCCGAGGGACGCCAATTCCAGCATCTCCTCATAGGTTATTTTATCAAGTTTCGCAGCGCTGGTCACGATGCGCGGATCGGCGGTGTAAACGCCCTCGACATCGGTATAAATGTCACAACGGTCGGCTTCCAACGCTGAAGCCAGCGCCACCGCCGAGGTATCCGAGCCGCCGCGGCCGAGGGTGGTTATGCGGTTGTCGGATCCCAGGCCTTGGAATCCGGCGACGACGGCAACCTGACCCTGCGACAACCGCTTGCCAATCTCGTCGGTCTCAATACGGTCGATGCGCGCCGAACCGTGCAGGTCATCGGTATAAAACGGGATCTGCCATCCCAGCCAGGAGCGCGCGGCAACGCCGAGATCCTGCAGCGCAATGGCCATCAGACCGGCCGATACCTGTTCTCCGGCAGAGACAACAACATCGTATTCCCGGGTGTCGTGCAGCGGTGAAATGTCACCGGTCAAACCGACCAAACGATTGGTTTCGTGGCCCATGGCGGAAACCACGATGGCGACTTCGTTACCGGCATCGACCTCGGCTTGCACGCGTTTCGCGGCCCGCCTGATCAAATCTAGATCGGCGACCGACGTACCGCCAAATTTCATAACCAGCCGTGCCATCGGGCCGCCCTTGCGTGTCACTGAACCGGAGGTTGTTCCGCTGCCGTGCATGGCTTGCCCGCGCGACGGCGCGTATTCATACTCTCAAATGTGAACAGGGCGCAAGCCGCGCCGCGGTCGACGGGATAGGGTAACAGCCACTATGGCAGCAGCAACAACGACACCCGCCTCCGGGCCCGCAACAACGGTGGATCCGGACGAAATTCGCAATTTTGATGCGCTGGCGGCGACCTGGTGGGATGCCGACGGACCGATGCGGCCGCTGCACCGGCTCAACCCCGTTCGCCTTGGCTTTGTGCGGGATCATTTGTGCCGTCATTTCGACCGGCCAGCGAACACCCTTGACCCTTTGGCGGGCGTTACTGTGTTGGACATCGGCTGCGGCGGCGGGCTGATTTCCGAACCGCTCGCCCGCCTCGGCGCCCGGGTCACCGGCGTCGACGCATCGGCTGACGCGATCGCGGTTGCCCGGGCGCACGCCGAGCAGAACGGCTTGGCCATCGACTATCGCACGGGCGATGCCGCGGCGCTTGTGGCCGATGCGGCGAAATTCGATGCCGTCGTCGCGCTTGAAATTATCGAGCATGTCGCCGACCCCGAACAGTTCCTCAAAATGCTTACCCACTTGGTGGAGCCGGGCGGCGCGGTTGTGCTGTCGACACTCAATCGAACGGTTCGCAGTTTTCTGGAGGCCATTGTCGGTGCCGAATACGTTCTGCGATGGCTGCCGAAAGGAACCCATCAATGGGACAAGTTTTTGCGGCCGTCGGAGCTTGTACGGCCGCTCCGCCAGGCTGGCGTGCGGGTCACCGACATTGCCGGCCTGGCCTACGATCCGATCAAGGACGATTGGCGGCTGACCCGGCGGACGGATGTCAATTATTTGCTTTTCGGCGTGAAATGATCGCCGGCGACAAGGCTGCCAGAGTTAGTTCTTGCCGGTCTCGATCCAGGGAAGTTCGCTGAAATCGATGCCCTCTTCTCGTAATTCTTCGCTCTCTTGCGGCGTGGCTTCGCCGTAGATGTTGCGTTCGGTCACTTCATCGTAGTGGATCTTACGGGCCTCTTCGGCGAACTTCGGTCCGACATAGTCGCAGTTTTCTTCGACCGTCTTGCGCATTTTCGCAAGCATCCGAAAGGCTTTTTCGGCGGTCTGTTTCTCCTCCGTCGGCGACAAGCCTTTTTTCGCCGCGACATTCGGCGCCATCAACGCCTTTTCGACCTTCGTGCTGTCGCAAGTCGGACACACCACTTGGCCGGCTTTGCGTAGCGTGTCGAACGACTCGCTGTCGCGAAACCACGCCTCAAAAACGTGATCTTTTTCGCATTTGACGTCGAATACGATCATGGCACCCGATCACCAGTTCCTACGCTCGTTATTGCCAATATATCGGATAGATGGCACCTTTTGCCAATTCCTACAATACTCCCACCTTAACGCGTTGGAAACTATAGGACTTCTCAGTGACGCTAGCAGCTTCTCCGTGGCTTGAAAAGCATCTTGGGCTGGTCCCGGCCGGCGGCCACGTGCTCGACCTTGCTTGCGGCAGCGGCCGCCACGCGGCGCTTTGCCTGGATCGCGGCTTTACCGTCCTCGGTGTCGATATCGACCTAAGCCGGTGCGCAACGCTTAGCGAACGGCCAGGGTTTGAGGTACTGGCCGCGGACCTTGAAAACGCCCCTTGGCCACTTGGCGAGCGGCAGTTCGATGGCGTCATCGTCAGCAATTATCTATGGCGGCCGATCCTCGGCCGGATTGTCGACGCGGTCGCGCCAAATGGCGTCTTGTTGTACGAGACCTTCGCCGTCGGCAACGAGGCATATGGCCGGCCTGATAACCCTGATTTTCTACTGCAGCCGGGCGAGTTGATCGATGCGGTCGGCGATCGGCTGGAAATCCGCGCCTATGAACACGGCTACGAAGCAGAGCCGCGGGCGGCGGTTCGTCAGCGTATTTGTGCGGTCAACGTCGGCCGTTGAAGCCGGTCGATCATTCGGCGGCGGCCGGCGACTTAATCGGCTCCGGGCCGCTATAGGCTCGATCGTGATAGAGCGAACCGACCATGGCCCGCGCCTTGGCCACCGCCGCCGGGTCGATCTCGGCCACGATAAAGCCGCGCTCGGGACCGGCATCGGCCAGGACTTCGCCCCAAGGATCGATAATAACCGAATGGCCATAGGTCCGGCGCTTGGCGTGATGTTCGCCGCATTGCGCGGCGGCGATCACATAGACACCGTTTTCGATGGCCCGCGCGCGCTGTAGGACATGCCAATGCGCCTTGCCAGTCGGCCGCGTGAAGGCAGCGGGAATGGTCACGAAATCGGCGCCGGCCTGTGCCAATGCACGATAGAGATAAGGAAACCGAATATCATAGCAAATGGTTAGGCCAATGGTGCCCCATGGTGTCGGCACGACCACCGCCTGCCCACCCGGCCGATAGGTTCGCGATTCACGGTGGGATTCGCCGGTGGCGAGATCGACATCGAACATGTGGATTTTGTCATAGCGCGCGCGCACGACGCCGCCGTCATCAATCAAAAATGACCGGTTGGCCAAGCGCTCTTCGCCCGGCACTTTCACGCAGAGCGACCCGACCGACAGCCAAACGCCGAGCTCGGCGGCCAACCCCCGATAGCCGTTGAGCGAGACGCTATCGACCTCGGTTTCGGCCCGTTCCTGGGTCATGGCACGGTTTTCGCCGATTAAATTGCTGACTTCAGGGGTCGCGATCAGCCGGGCTCCGGCAGCATGGGCCTGGCGCACCAAGTCGGAGACTTGCGCCAGGTTTTCTTGAATATCCTGGCCCGTGGTCGGCTGCACGCAGGCGGCGGTGAAGGGTTCGGTCATGCTTCTTCTGCCAGCAACGCGTCAAGCCGGCCGTTCTTATCGATGTCGACAAGATCGGTGTAGCCGCCGACATGGTGGTTGCCGATAAAGATCTGCGGCACCGTGCGGCGACCGGAACGGGCGACCATTTCGTCGCGCTTGTCCGTGTCCATCATGACATCGATTTCATCGAAGTCGACGCCCTTCACACTCAGTAGTTTCTTGGCGCTAAAACAAAAGCCGCAAAACGGCGACGTATAGAGCTTTACCGGTACGGCCATGACGTCCCTTCTCAGAGATCCACTCAACGACGTGTCGGCGATTATAGTACGCCCGGGCGCGGGCGAACAACTCGCGCCAGAATCAAAACATCGACGCTGGCCGCACCGGCCCGTCGCAGCGTTCTGGCGCAGGCTTCCACCGTCGCGCCCGTAGTCAAGACGTCGTCGACCAGCAGGACATGGGCGCCATCGAGGCGATCGCCGGACTGCGCGCGCACTTCAAAAGCGCCGCGTACGTTGCGCTCGCGCGCCGCCACGCTGAGCCCGCCTTGGGTCGGCGTATGGCGTCGCCGGACCAGAAGGTCGACGAAAACCGGCCGTCGGCATTGTGTGCCGATCGCTTGGGCCAGCAATGCCGACTGGTTGTAACGACGGCGGGCCAGGCGCCAACGGTGGAGCGGCACCGGAACCACACAGTCGATATTGTCCAGTAAGTCGCCGCCGCTTTGCACCATCCAGCGGCCAAAGGCACCGGCCGCTTCGGTCCGATCGCCATGCTTGAAGCCGAGCACCAGCGCCCGGCTGTTGTCGTCATAGCGCATCACTGCCCGGGCGCGGCCGTAGTCCGGCGGCACCGCGCTGCAGGCGGCGCAAAGCCGATCGCCGCCTTCGTCGAATTCGAACGGGAAGCCGCAACACCGGCAATAAGGCGGGCTGATGAAATGAATGGATTGCCAGCAATCCGGGCACAACCGACCGGGTTCCGCCAACTGACGGGTACACCGCAGGCAATGCGGCGGCAACAACAAATTGAGGCCGAAATCAACCAGCGTGTTCAAAGTCGATACCATAGGATCCGCTATAATCGAGCGCGGTTCCCGGCGCAAGAGTTCAGCCGGCTTTGCGCGGCAGCCGAAGCCGTGCGATACCTCTGCCATGCCGGAGGCCACCGCAAATACCAACCTGCTTGTGTTCGACCGACATGCGGTGCGCCGCCATCGCGACCGTGCGGCACCCCGTTTCGACGCCCATCGGTTCCTGTTCGACGAAACCGCCGACCGGCTGCTCGATCGGCTTGACGACATCAAGCGACGGTTTCCGACGGCGCTCGATCTCGGCTGCCATACCGGCTTGCTGGCAAAAGCGATGGCGGGCCGCGGCGGCATCGAAACCTTGGTGCAATGCGACCCGGCCCCTGAAATGGTTCAGCGCGCATCCGGCCTGCGATTGGTCGCCGAAGAAGACCTCCTGCCGTTCGGTACGGCCCGCTTCGATTTGGTCCTGAGCCTGCTGAGCCTACATTGGGTGAACGACCTGCCCGGCGCCCTCGTTCAGATCAATCGTTCGCTTAAACCCGACGGGCTATTTCTCGGCTGCCTGCTTGGCGGCGATACGCTAAGCGAACTACGGGCCGCCTGGATGGCGGCGGAGATCGATGTCGAAGGCGGCGCCAGCCCACGGGTCTCGCCGTTCGTCGACGTCCGCGACGCCGGCGCCCTACTGCAGCGCGCCGGGTTCGCCTTGCCGGTGGTCGACAGCGACGTTATTACCGTGAGCTATGGTGACCCCATGTCGCTAATGCAGGATCTCAGATGGATGGGCGAAAGCAACGCCGTGCGAACGCGGCGGACCGGCTTCACCCGCCGGCGCACATTGCTGCGCGCGGCGGAAATCTACGTCGAGCGCTTCGGCCGCGACGGCCGCCTGCCCGCGACCTTCCAGGTGATTACCCTGACCGGCTGGCACCCGGACAAGACCGCGCAACAACAGCCGCTCCGCCGCGGCAGCGGGCAGACCAGCTTGGCCGACGTGCTTAGCCATACACCCAAAGAAAAGGACTAGGGAGAACGACATGAAACAACAACGCGTCGATCCGGGCTGGGCCTGGACCAAAAAGCTCAATATTTCCGCCGGAGTGAAGGTCGGCGATACGGTCATGCTATCCGGCATGGTCGCCCTGGACAGCGCCGGCACCATCGTTGGCGAAGGCGATGTCTACGCCCAATCCAAACAGATTTTCTCGAGCATCGAAGAGGCCCTCGCGAGTGCCGGAGCCGTCATGGCGGACGTGGTCAAGATCACCACCTACTTGACCGATATTTCCACCTACGCGGCGTTCGGCAAAGCCCGTACCGAGGCCTTTCCCGACGGTGTGCCCGCCAGTACGACGGTCACAACGCCGGCCCTGGTCATGCCGGAACTTCTGGTCGAGGTCGAGGCAACGGCGGTCATCGGCAGCGGTGGTTGATCGAGGCAACGACTAGGCCGCAGCCCTCTGCCCGGTTCGCAAAATCAGGCTTGCGATAATCGCAAGATTGGCAAGGTTGAACCCGACGCCGATAAGGAACGCCGTCTCGTAGGATCCGGTCACGTCGAAAATGGCGCCGCCAAGCCAGGCCCCGAGCGCCATGCCGCCACCGGCGCATAGGATAACGATCGCGGTGCGGCGACCGACCTCCGGTGCCGGCAGATAATCGCGTACGATGATGGGATAGCAAGGCAGAATCCCGCCATATCCCAATCCGAACAACGCCGCCGCCACGTAAAGGCTTGTCAGATTGTCGATGAAGGCCAGAGCGGCAAGGAACAGCGCCTGCGCCGAGGAAAACACGAACAGCGCCCGCAAACCACCGAACCGCATGCCGAGAAAGCCAACGCCGAACAGACTGCTTAGCGCGGCACAGGCCAACATGAGCGACAGAATTTCGGCGCCGCGTGCCGGTTCGTATCCGATATCGCTGACGTAAGAGACAAGATGCGCGAGCGGTAGCGACATGGCGACGCAACAGCCGATCGACGCGATGGAGAGGGTCGCTTGCATCTTCAGCGACGACAAGGCCGGCCGAGCAATCGCCGCACCGGTCCGGACCGACGCTTTGGCCACAGGGTTGCGTGCGACAGTGCCGAGCGGCGGCGGCCTTTGCCGAAGTACCAAGACCAACGGCAGCATTGTAGAAAGCGCGAACACACCATACCAAAAAGATGTCTGGCGCCAGCCGATTGCATCAAAGAAATGCTGGAACACCGGCGGCCACATGGCACCGGCGAGCGCTTGGCCGGACCCCACAACACCGACGGCCATGCTCCTGTTGTGATCGAACCAGCGTGTGATGTTGGCCGTCAAAGGGGAAAACAGCGCAGAACGCCCGAGAAACCCCATCATGACACCGTAGATGAGATAGAGCTGCCACTGGTTGGAAACGATGCTGGTCAACAGCGCCCCGGTGCCGATCATACTGGCGCCCACCAAGGCCGGTATCCCCAGGCCCGCCCTGTCCAAGATATAGCCCATAAATATGCCGCCGATTCCGGCGCCGAAATACTGCAGCGAATAGGCGATAGACGGCACCGCGCGCGGCCATCCGAATTCGGCGCTGATCAATTTTAGGGCGACAACAAGAAAGTAGATGCTGCCCGTGCCAATGATCATGAATAGCACCGAGGCGACGAGCACGGTGTTGCGTCTGAGCGCCGTGCGCTCGAAATGTCGGTTCGGCATGGGTTTCCGGTAGCTGGATTTTGAGGCCTACCAGACCGCCAGACAATAGGCGGCAAGGCAATCATCACTGTCGAAACAGTGCGAGCATACCACAGTAAAGTCCACTTCCGCAGTTACGGAGACGGCAAAAGAACGATAGGCCGGCTTGGCCGGAGCTGCGCCGCATCGGCGTTTGCTGCCGAATGCAGAGGCGGTTGGAAAAATCACTTAGTCATGGCAAGACGATCGGTTAGAATAGCCAAATAAATCATGAGAGTTCATACCGGATGACCAATCAAATCGAACGGCGACTAGCCGCTATTCTTGCGGCCGACATGGTTGGTTTCAGTGCCCAGATGGAGACCGACGAGACCGGAACGCTCGACCGTCTTCGCCGCTGCCGCAGAGATTTGATCGATCCGGGGCTTGAACGGCATCGCGGCCGCGTCATTAAAACCATGGGCGACGGCGTTCTCATGGAGTTCGCCAGCGTCGTTGATGCCGTGAGCTTCGCGGTCGAGTTCCAGCACGGCATCGCCGCCTTCAATCAAGAATCCACTGCGCCGGAAATGCTGTACCGTGTCGGCATCAATCTTGGCGATGTGATGATCGAAGAAGGCGACATTTTCGGCGACGGGGTCAACGTCGCCGCGCGGCTTGAGCCACTGGCAGAGCCGGGCGGCGTGCTGGTGTCCGCCGCCGTCGTCGACCAAATACGCGAATTGAACAATGCACACTTCGAGGAAGCCGGCGAGCGGCGCCTCAAAAACATTGCCCGCGAAGTCCGTGTCTTCCGGGTTGTCACAGGCGTCGAGCGACCGCAGGTCGCTTCGGTAAAACCGCCGGTCGTGGAGGATCGCCCGTCCATCGCCGTGCTGCCCTTCGATTGCATGAGCTCAGGGCCCGATGACGAGTTTCTGGCGGACGGCCTGACCGAAGACATTCTGACCGGCCTGTCGCGCTTCAAGGAGCTGTTCGTTATCTCGCGCACCTCCGCCTTTGCCTACAAAGGCAGGAAGGCGAACCTGCAGGAAGTCGCGGCCGATTTGGGCGTGCGCTACATTCTCGAGGGCTCGGTCCGTCGCGCCGGGGCGCGGGTCCGGGTGACCGCACAGCTGATCGACGCGCTCGGCGGCGATCGTCACATCTGGGCCGACCGCTACGACCGCGAGATCGATGACATATTTGAGCTGCAGGACGAGCTGACCTCGGCAATTGTCGCCACATTGCCTGGCCGCATCGAAGCCGCAGCGCAGGAACTCGCCAAGCGCAAGAAACCGGAGAACATGGCGGCCTACGAGCTGGTGCTGGCGGGCAAGGCCCTGCATCACAGATCCAACGCCGAAGCAAACACGGAGGCAACGGACCATCTTCGCCGCGCTGTCGAGTTGGCGCCCGATTATGCCCATGCTTGGGCCTGGCGGGCCTGCACGCTCGGACAGGCGATCGCTCATGGCTGGGTCGATGCCGAAGGTGGCGCGGCATACCAACGCGCCGTGGAGTACGTGAACCGCGCGCAAGGCCTGGACGACGAAGACAGCGATGTGCACCGCCTGTTCTCCGCCGTCGGCGTCGCGACCAACGATTTCGACGCGGCCCGGCGGCATCAGGAACGGGCGCTGCAGCTCAACCCCAACGACGACCTGATCGTCGTGCAACAAGGTGAATTACTGACTTGGACCGGTGCGCCGGACGAAGGCATCGAGTGGATCAAAAAGGCGATGGCACTTAATCCCTACCACCCGGAACGCTATTGGGGCCATCTCGGCCGCGCCCACTTCGTCGCCCGACAGTATGATGAGGCGATCGCGTGCTTCCGCAAACTCTCGTCGGTGGACCAGACAGTGCACGCCAATTTCGCCGCCGCCATGGCCGCGTCCGGCGATAAAGCAGGCGCCGAGCGCCACGCCACTGAGGTGCTCCGGCTCGCCCCGGACTTCTCGGTGGATGATTATCTGGCGACATTGCATTACACACGCGACGAGGACGAGGCGCATCACCGGGACGCATTGACGGCGGCGGGGTTGCCGCGATGACGGCTTCCACCGGCTGACGGCGGTTTAACAGCTGCATGGTTGGCAGCCGGCGGCGTGAACCGGACTTGACCACCCTTCAGCCGCGCTCGCGCGCGGTAAAATTATCTCCTATCTTTATACCTCCTGCTAAATGAAAGGAGACGCTTCACATGGTTGCGGAATATGACCTGCTAATTCGTGACGTCACCATTTTCGATGGCGGAGGCGAGGACGCGTTTGCCGGAGATGTAGGCATCGAAGGCGATCAAATAGCGTTTGTCGGCGACGCCGGAGGTGCTTCGGCGCGGCGCGAAATCGATGGCAGCGGATTGGCTCTGGCGCCCGGTTTCATCGATGTTCACACTCATGATGATTTTGCCCCTTTCAGCTATCCCGACATGAGCTTCAAGACCCGCGGCGGCGTTACCACGTGCGTCGTTGGCAATTGCGGATTTGGCGCCGCGCCCTTCGCCGCGGCACAAAAGGTGGCCGGTGGCCTGCTGCCGCTTGGCGATGTCGGTACTTATGAAGGCCATAGCGGATATTCCAATGCGCTGTCGGCCTGTTCCTTGGGTGCGAATATTGCCGTTCTGGCGGGCCACGGCACATTTCGCATGTCGGCAATGGGTCGCGACGACCGGGTGCCGGACGACAAAGAAATGCGCGAAATGAAAAACCTTCTCAACGAAGCGTTGGAAGCAGGTGTATTCGGCCTGTCCACCGGGCTGATCTACGAACCGGGGCGTTATGCCGCATTGGAGGAAGTCGCTGAATTGGCCGCTGAGATGCGGGGCACCCGAGCATTATATGCCACCCATATGCGCGATGAAGGATCGGGATTGGTTTCTTCCGTAAGGGAGGCCATCGAAATTGGCAAAAGAGCCGGCGTTGCGGTGCAAATCTCCCACCATAAAGCCGCCGGCCGTGAAAACTGGGGTCTTGTTTCACAATCGCTCGCCGAAATCGAAGCGGCCCAGGTCCGTGGCGAGGACGTTCACGCCGATCAATATCCCTATACCGCCGGCAGCACGAAGCTTGTATCGGTGATGCAGAATGGGGCGCTCGCGGAAGATAGCGGTGGTCGCGGTGATGCGGGCATTGCTTTGGCATTGCCGGAGGATATTGTTATCGCCTCCGCGCCGCATCAAGCGGACTGGGAAGGTAAATCCATTGCTGATTTGGCGCAGTCGATGAACCTCGCTCCCCGTGCTGCGGCTGAGAAAATTCTGGAGAAAGCTCCCGGAACTAGCGTTGTGCTGCATATGATGAGTGAAGAGGACGTCCGGTCCGTCCTACGGCATCCTTCGACGATGATCGGTTCCGATGGCATTCCCACATTGAACGGCAAACCGCATCCCCGGCTATACAACAGCTTTGCCCGGGTACTCGGACATTACGGAAGAGATCTTAAATTGTTATCCCTGGCAGTTGCGGTTCATCGTATGACCGGAATGTCCGCGACTAAATTCGGCTTGGTCCGACGTGGACGAATTGCCGTCGATCATTTTGCGGATCTGGTCTTGTTCGATGCCAACCGTATCATTGACAAGGGCACGTACGAGGAACCGAACCAGTATCCCGAAGGTGTTCATATGGTGATTGTCAACGGTCATCCGGTCGTGGAACAAGACAAGGCCACCGGAAAGAAGGCCGGTTCGGTTCTGCTTAGACGCGATAGTTCCTAAGCTGCTGCTGGGTTACCGGCAGGCGCGCCGCCTAATAGCGGATTCGGATGTTCGGAGAGCAGTGTCAGGGCCAGAATCGGACTGAGACCTATGGGGTAAGTGTATGTTGGTGTGGTATCCTCAGGAACCGCTTTTCTCGGGAAGGCAGCGGCACTTAGAATTTGCAGACAGCATTGGAAGCGACGATGGCATACGAAGGCATGATTGCGGAGACCCTATCGATCAACGGCGCCAATAACGAGCCGATCTCGGCCTACGTCGCCAGGCCCTTGGGCCCGGGCCCGTTTCCCGGCATCGTGCTTATTCATCATTTGCCGGGCTGGGATGAATGGTACCGCGAAGCGACGCGCAAATTTGCCCATCACGGCTATGCCGCCATCAGCCACAATCTCTATCACCGTTCCGGCGAAGGCAAAGCCGACGACGTCGCCGCGAAAGTACGCGCCGAAGGCGGTGTCGCCGACGCCCAGGTTATCGGCGACACCGAAGGCGCGGTGGCTTGGCTGCGCGCGCAGCCCTATCACAACGGCAAAGTCGGCGTGCTCGGCACGTGCTCAGGCGGGCGGCAAGCCTTTCTATACGCCTGCCACACCAACAGCATCGACGCCGTCGTCGATTTGTGGGGCGGACGGGTGGTACAGGCCGAAGACGACCGGCCGGAAAAGCAACCGGTGCCGCCGATCGAATTCACCAAGGATCTTTCCTGCCCGTTGCTCGGCCTGTTCGGCAACGACGACGCCGCGCCGAACCCGGAGCAAGTCGACCAACACGAGGCCGAACTCAAGAAACACGGCAAGGATTACGAATTTCACCGCTACGACGGCGCCGGACACGGCTTCTTCTATTACGACCGGCCGATGTACCGCATCGAGCAGGCGCTGGACGGCTGGCAGAAGGTCTTCGTATTCCTGAACCAGCACTTGGCCGGATAGGCGCCGCTATGTGTACGTCAATCGTCGAGATCGTCACAGCGGACGGCGCCGGCAAGAGCGAAGACGGATGGTTTTCGCTTACGCATTCGGTCGTGTCCTACGACCACCCGCACCACGCCCTGCTGGATGAGGCCATCACCCTTGATTTCGTCAACCAGACGCAAGTCCCGGCTGCACGTGCCGCGGTCGAACTGACGCTCGAATCGGCCAAGGCGCTGAGCAGCGCACTCGCCCGAGCGATCGCCGCTGCCGAAGCCGAAGGTCGCGCCGGCGCATAGGCACACAGCAGACGGGGGAGGGCCTCGGATGGACATGCGGCCGACACTGCGCCAACAGGAACTGATCGACACGGCGCGGACATTGGCGAAGGACTGTTTCGCGCCGCGTGCCGCCGACTACGACCGTGCCGCGCGGTTTCCGTTCGAGGATTACGACGACCTGCGCGATGCCGGCTTCCTGGGCCTGTGCGTGCCCGAGGAACACGGCGGGCTCGGCGCCGATCTTGAGACCTATTGCCTGGTCTCCGAACAGCTCGCGCAAGGCAACGCCTCGACGGCACTCACCTTCAACATGCATTGCCTGACCATGCTGATGATGGGCGAGATGGCCGACACCCACGACATGAGCGATGAGAAGCGCGCCCGGCACGCCACTTTGCGCGCCCGGAATTTCCGTGAGGTCGTCGAGAACGGCGTCTACTACGGACAGCCCCACAGCGAGCCGGTCGAAGAAGGCGAGACCGACAAAATTTTCACCGTCGGCGGCCGCCGGTTCGGTACCATTGCCGACAAAGTCGAGGGCGGCTATCGGCTCAACGGCCGAAAATTCTTTGTCTCGCTTGCCGACTCGGCCGACTATTTCGCGACACCGGCTATCCTCAATGTCGATGGCCCCTTCATCGAGCGTACGTTGTACTTAAAAGTTCCGCGCGACGCGGCCGGCGTTACCTTTTCCGGCGATTGGGATGCGATCGGCATGCGCGCGACGGTCAGCCGCAACATGGTGCTGAAGGATGTATTCGTTCCTGACGATGGCGAAGTTCTGCCGCCCGGTGTCTTTGGCGGCCTTTATCTCAATTCGGCCCATGGGCCGCTGCTGTTTTCGGCAACCTTCCTCGGCATCATGCAGAGTGCCTATTCCTACACCCTCGATTACCTGACCGGCGGCGTCGAGGGCGCACCCGCGAAAGGGCCGGTCGGGCCGGTGATGGGCAACAGCATTGCCGATATGCTGTGCACGGTCGAAGCGGCGCGGGCGCTTTATCTCAGGTCGGTTTCCGAGGCAAAGCTGGAACCCACCCACGAAATCCGGCAACGGGCGCGCGCCGCCCATATTATGGTTCAGCGCACCGTCGTCGAAGTCGCCCAGGAAGCCATCCGGGTCTGTGGCGGCCGCGCTTTGCTGAAAGAGTTTCTGCTCGAGCGCCTGTTGCGGGATGCCCAGGCCGCATCGGTCATGCGGCCCTGGACCCGGGAGATTGCGACCGAAGCGGCTTGGGAAAGCGCGCTGCGCCAGGCGCGCAAAGCCAATGGGACAGACGCGTAACCGGCGCGCGCCGGTATAATAGGCTCTCTCCGTCGCTTGATCCTGATCAATGCAAATTCCCTAACCGCCGCTCAGGCTTGCCTGTCGAGCACGCAGCGTCTGAATGGTGGATCGACTGGTGAAGCTGATACTCTGTCTATTAACCGCGGCGGTGATTTCGGTTTTTCCGTTGCGCCCCGCGCTCGCCTATGAATACGCCCACTACGCCTGGACCTACTACCTGGCCCTCCATGTCGGCTTCACCGAGCGTCAGGCGTTTCAAATCGCCAGCGCCAATTACTCGATCGACTGGGCGCCGCTGACCTCGCCGATGCCGTTCGGCATGGCAGACAACGTCATCGCGCTCGGCGGTGGTTCCGACGAAGAACGGTTCAGACAGAAATGGCGGCGCTTTCACGCTTTCTCGTCGAAAGCAATCATCGACAAGGGCAAAAGCAACGGCTTGACCCAAGCCGAAGTCAACAGCCAAGTGCAAGCGGAAAAGGCGAAAGACGAGGCCGACCTCTGGACCCGCGGCCTGAGAGCGGAGAACCCGGGGCCGTTTCTGCATTTCAATCAAGACCGCGAACCGCACGGCGGATGGGGTGATCTTTATGGTCACGGCCCGGCGTCGCACTTGCCCGACTTTTTGTCCGTCGACCACAAAAAAGCGCGCAAGATGACCACCGACACCATCGACGCGTTGCTGCGCTTCAAAGACGAACTCTGCGTCAGCTTCCAGCGCGCCTACTGCAGCAAAGCATTTACCCGGCCAAAGATGAAACGCATCGACGCGGTTTTGAAGAGCCTCTACACAGCCAACAAAGTACCGGCCGGGATCACCTATACGTATATGTTGGAGGGTCGTCTCAAAGACCTTTCGTTTAAGTTCGATCATATTAGCAAAGAGGAATTATGGCTTTTTCGGCATACCTCCAAAAAAATGATCAACCCGTTCCCGGTCACGGTGAACGCGTTCAAAGCCGTCAATGAACTGCAGTCCATCATCTTTCTGCTGGGCGGCAGAAGCACGATCAAATACTGGCTGCTCGAAATGCCCGGCCCGGTCGAGAAAAACACCCTCGACGTCGTCAACGCAGCGATTGCCTATGATAAGAGAAACCCGGCCAGCAAACCGTTGATCAAACCCTTCCGCAGCCAGTCGCTCCTGGAATTGTTTGGCGTCTTCCATACCGCCTTGCCGCAGAAATGGTATCAGTATTCCTACAATAAGGACGCCGGCAGCATCGGGTCGCGATCGAACTATGCGATCGAGGACGTCCAGATCGTGTTGCCCGATACAATAACCATAGAGCCCAAAGGCCCGGTCGGAACCGGCAGCGACGCTGTCTTTCGGGCAAAACTCGATCTCCCGATAAAGATCAGAGGCATGGCGCCGCTCATTGATTTCATCAAACAGCTACCAACCCTCGTGGTCAGTACACCGGACGACCAGGCCGCGCCGAAGACGGAACAGAAACGGCTCGATGAAACCAACGAACTGCGGCTGGTTCATGAGCATGAATGGCCGGTCGCCGAGGTCCAAGGCAAGACAATCGAATGGACCGTTCGGATCGACGTCTACGGGCTGGAGCCGAAAGAGCTCAAGATTCCGATCAAGTTCAGGGAGATCGCTGCTTGCAATTCCGCGGTCGAAGCGGGCGGCGATTCCGGTGGCGGTGTCACCGTCGATCTCGGCGGCTTCACCGGCAAGGCCGGCTTCAGCTGGCAGATGCATCGGATCAAGGACGAAATGACGGTGTCCGTCGGTAGCGTCAACAAAACCACGGGTTGCGTCAGCGGCACCGGCACGTTCGAGTTCGACGTCCCGCTAAGTGCAGCGACGGCGGTGGTCAAAGTCCTGCCGAATTGCGAAAAAACCACCGGGACAAAATGGTCGTTCGAATTCGAATGCCCACTGCGCTCCACGGTGACCGCCGACGGTTCGGGCAATACGCTGGCCGATGCCACTGGTACCGCGGCCGCCGGCGCGTCGACCCAGCCGGCCCAGGGCAGCGGCAGTGCCGGCGGTCAAAACTCGCCGTTCGGTTCGCTTACCGGATCGACAACGGGCCAAGTCAACCCGGTAGCCAGCACTGCACCGGTCACCGAGACGGAACCCAACAACAATGCGGTGTTGGCTATTCCGATCGCGCCATCGACGCAATTTTCCGGCGCAATCGACAAGGCCGGCGATGCCGATTTCTTCGCCATGTCGACGCAAGTGCCCGGCGAATGGGAATTGACGGTCACCGGTAACACCCCCGGCGCGACAATCGAACTGGGCGTGCACAATGCCAAAGGCGGTAACTGGTTGCCTGACCAAACCGGCAAGGGCGACGGCAAGCTGGTGGTCGATGTCAAATGGCCAGGCAAATACGTCGTCCGGGTGACCGATACGCAGAAGTCGAAGGCCGCGGTGCCCTACCAGGTCAGCGCGCGCTTCCGGCCGAGCCCCGACGCTTTCGAACCCAACGACGCGGTGGGCACGGCACAATCCGTGCCCCAAACCGGAAAGATCGTCGGCGCGATCCTGCCCAAAGCCGAGGCCGATTACTACGCCATCGACGTGCCCCATCCCGGCGAATGGACCGTGCAGGTTGCCGCCAAGCCTGACGGCCTGGATCTCGGGCTTGGCGTGCACGCGGCAAGCGGCGGCAATTGGCTGGCTAATAACGCGCCGAAGGGCGACGGCAAGCTGGTTGTCGATATCAAATGGCCGGGTCGGTACGTCCTGCGTGTGGTCGACAATAACAGCACCCGAAGCGTCGATCCTTACGTGCTGGACGTGAAGTTCGTACAAAGCCAGGAATCGCACGAGCCGAATGACGGCGCCGCCATCGCCAGCCCGATCGACCCGAGCTCGGTGGTTGTCGGCACGATCTTGCCAAGGGACGATCATGACTATTTCCTGATCGACACGCCTCATCCCGGTGAATGGACGATCGCTGTCACACAATCGCCGTCCGCCATGCAGTTGGGCTTGGGCGTGCATAAAGCCGCCGGCGGCAATTGGCTGCCCGACCAAAGCGACAAAGGCGACGGCAAGCTGGTCGTCGACCTGCAATGGCCCGGAAAATACGTTCTGCGCGTTGTCGACAACAACCGGATCCGCAGTATCGATCCCTATTCGCTTGAATTGACTTTAAAGAAATCACCGGACGGCCAAGAACCCAATGGCCAAGTCGGGTCGGCCGCTCCCATTCAACTCAATGAAACGATTACCGGGGCGATCATGCCCAAGGACGATGTCGACTACTACTTCGTCGAAGTCCCGAAACCCGGCCAATGGGTTATCGAAGCCGAAAAGTCACCGCCTGGAATGCGCTTGGGACTTGGCGTCCATGCCGCCGCTGGCGGCAACTGGCTGCCGGACAATTCTCCCAAGGGCGATGGCAAGATAGTCATTGATATCCGATGGCCGGGACGGTACGTGCTGCGGGTCGTTGATACGCACCGGACGCGTAATATCGAGCCCTATGTTGTCACCGCTCGGTTTACGGAAGCCGCGGATTCCCACGAGCCCAACAACGTGGCGGCCATGGCGTCGCCCATCGCCCTCAATGGATCGATAACCGCGGCGGTGTTGCCAAAAGATGATGCCGACTACTTTATCGTCGACGCGCCGGGACCGGGAGAGTGGCTGATCGAAATTGCCGATCAACCGCCTGGAATGGCACTCGGCCTTGGCGTCCACCGCGCCGGCGGCGGCAATTGGCTCGCCGATACGAGCCCAAAAGGTGACGGAAAGCTTCTCGTAGAGATCCCGGCGAAGGGAAAATATATTCTACGTGCGACCGATAAAAACCGTGGACGTAGCCCCAACCCCTATGCCTTGAAAAGTAGATTTCAGTAACGCCGCCTACCGCGAAAGTTCTAGCGCAGTTCTCGACGCAGAACGGCAACGAGCGGTTCGTCCGCCGGCGGCATCGGGTAGCGGTCGAGTTCTTCTGACGGAACCCAGGCGCAGGCCTGGCCTTCAAGGCCTTCGACGATGCCGTGCCAACGCTGGCAGAGGAATACCGGCATCAGCAAATGAAAATCGGCGTAAGTGTGCGAGGCAAACGTAAGCGGCGCGAGATCTTGGGCTTCGATTGTGATGCCGAGTTCCTCCCGGCATTCTCGGATCAGGGCGGCTTCCGGGGTTTCGCCGGCTTCGACCTTGCCGCCCGGCAGTTCCCACAGACCGGCCATGGATTTGCCAGCCGGCCGCTCGGCCAGCAGCAACCGGCCGTCGGCATTGATCAAGGCACCGGCCGCGACCAGAACCAGTCTTTTCAAGATCGATAATCCGCGTTGATGGCGATGTAGCCGTGGGTCAGGTCACAGGTCCAGACCGTGGCTCGGCCGCGGCCAACGCCAACGTCGACGGCGATGTCGATCGCCCGTCCCTGCATGTGCGGCGCCAGCACCGCTTCGTCATAGCCATCCACCGGGCCGCCGGCATCGGCGATCAAGACGCCGCCCATTTCGACCGCCAAGCGATCGCGATCGGCCGGCTCACCGGCCCTGCCGACGGCCATCACGATGCGGCCCCAGTTGGCATCGGCGCCGGCAATGGCGGTCTTGACCAAGGGCGAGTTGGCAATGGTCAAGCCAATGCGGCGCGCCGACTGCCGGCTTTTGGCGCCGCTTACCGTGATGGTGATGAATTTTTCGGCGCCCTCGCCATCACGCACGATCTGATGGGCCAGGTCGGTCATCACCCTGTCGAGCGCCGCGGCAAAGCCGGCAAGGCGGGGGTCTTGAGCCGATTTCACTGCCGCGTGGCGCCGCCCGCGGCCGGTTGCGAACAACAGCACCGTGTCGCTGGTCGAAGTATCGCCGTCAACGGTGATGCAGTTAAAGCTTTTGGCATTGGCGCGCTCTAAAAGCTGCTGCAGCAGCGGCGCCGGCAGTCGGGCATCGGTAAACAAAAACGCCAGCATGGTCGCCATGTCGGGCGCGATCATGCCCGAGCCCTTGGCAATGCCGGCGATGGTGACCGGCTTGCCGTCGATCTCGGCCGTCGCCGAGGCACCTTTGGGAAACGTGTCGGTGGTGCAGATCGCCCGCGCCGCCTTGTTCCAATCACCTGGGCCAAGCCCGGCCTTCAAAGCCGGCAATGCATCGATCACGCGCTGGTGTGGCAGAAATTCACCGATCACGCCGGTTGAGGCGACAAACACCTCGGCCGGCCGGCAACGCAAGGTGCGGGCAACGGCGGCGGCGGTTTCCTCGACCGCCTCGGCGCCGGCGCGTCCGGTGAAGACATTAGCATTGCCGGCTTTGACGATCAGTGCGCGGGCGCCGCCTTGCGCGAGCTGGCGGCGACACCAATCGACCGGGGCGCCGGGCATGCGATTTTGCGTGAACACGCCGGCGACCGCGGTGCCAGGCGCCAGCTTAGCCAAGGTGACATCGGCCCTGGTCTTGTAGCGCACGCCGGCGGCGATTGTTGCCAACTCGACACCGGCAACCGGCGGTATGGCCGGGAAGCGTTTCGGCGCCAACGGCGACTTTGGCGATTTTTTGGCCATGACGGACCGCCTATTGCATCGGCGTGCCGTCGAGGTTGAAGCGCTTGATCTCGGCTCCTTCGCGCGACTTTTCGATCACTTCCCGGGCGATTTCGGCGACCATGCCCTGGCGCAGCTCGGCCACTGAATCCTCGAAACTCGGCGGCGGCGTTTCGCGCCGTTCCTCGACCTTGATCACGTGCCAACCGAACTGCGTCTTGACCGGGGTTTTCGAGACCTCGCCGGCTTTCAAGGAAAACGCCATGTCGGCAAACGGCGGCACCATATCGCCGCGCTTGAAGAAGCCGAGATCGCCGCCTTTCGAGGCCGAAGGTCCGGTCGATTTGGCTTTGGCCACCTCGGCGAAATCGGCACCGCCGGTGACCTCGACGACGACCGCTTTGGCCTCTTCCTCAGTCTTCAGCAGAATATGCCGGGCGTGGACTTCTGCATCACCGGACTTGCCGCCGATGGTCTCGTCATAGCGGGCGCGCAGTCGCTCCTCCGTCAGCGCCTCGTCAATATGCTGTTTCATGTAGATTTCCTGCAGCAGCCGTTCCTGCATGACGGCGCGGCGGCGCATATAGTCCTCGTTGGTATCCAAACCCTCCTTGACCGCGACCGCGGCAACCAGCTTACGGCTGACCAGCTGATCGATGACATGGGGATAGAGTTGTGCCAGTGGCACCTGGCGGTATTTCTCCGGCAGCGATTGCACGAATCCCACGACTTCCTCGAACCGGATATCTTCGCCATTGACAACGGCGACGACGCGGTCGGTATCGGTGGCCGGCGCGGTGGTCTGGGCCGCGGCTTGCGGTGCGCCGAAAAGGCCCGGCGCGCCGAGGCAAACGGTAATGGTGCCGACAGCCAGCAGCGTCGGAAATCGGAAAAACATGACGGATGAGACCTTTCCAAGCGATGGGACGCGCCGGCCGCAAACGCGGCCGACAAGGCGGCCATCCTATCCGACGACGGGGAAGGCGAACAGAAAAAATACAAGCTGGCGCCTCGCCGACCGGAACGCCGGTGCGGCATCGCGGCACAGGTCGCAATCGTTGACAGGATCGGTCGCGGTGCTTATGTGTCACTGCACCCGCCCGCGCTCGCCGGCGTGCCGGTTTTCTCGCGCCAAGTGTTTGAGGTAAATCATGTTTGCCGCTATCGCCAAAAAGCTATTCGGCACGTCAAATGACCGCCTTTTGCGGCGCTTTCAGCAAGACGTTTCGGCCATCAATGACCTGGAACCGACACTGGAGGGCTTAAGCGACGACGAATTGCGGGCGAAAACCACGGCATTCCGCGAACGGGTCGGCAACGGCGAAGCGCTCAAAACTCTGTTACCGGAGGCCTTTGCGACGGTTCGCGAGGCGGCCAAGCGCACCCTTGGCCAGCGCCATTTCGACGTCCAGCTGGTCGGCGGCATGGTGCTTTTCGAAGGCAATATCGCCGAAATGAAGACCGGCGAAGGCAAGACCCTTGTGGCAACCCTGCCGGCTTATCTCTATGCCCTGACCGGCGACGGCGTCCACGTGGTCACGGTCAACGACTATCTTGCGGCGCGCGACGCCGAATGGATGGGCCAAATCTATCGCTTCCTGGGCCTCGAAGTCGGCTGCATTGTCCATGGCCTGGACGACGAGCAACGCCGCCAGGCCTACGGCGCCGACATCACCTACGGCACCAACAACGAGTTCGGTTTCGATTATCTGCGCGACAACATGAAATTCACCATCGACACCATGGTGCAGCGCGGCTTCAACTTTGCCATTGTCGACGAAGTCGATTCGATCCTGGTCGACGAAGCCCGGACGCCGCTGATTATTTCGGGTGCGGCTGAAGACAGCTCCGAGCTCTATCGCACCGTCGATGCGTTCATCCCGCAATTGGCCGAAGACGATTTCGAAGTTGATGAAAAGACCCGGACCGCAACCTTTACCGAAGTCGGCGTGGAGAACGTCGAGACCCTGCTCAAGGACGCCGAGCTGCTGCAAGGCGAGAGCCTCTATGATGTCGATAACGTGCTCATCGTCCACCATGTCAATCAGGCGCTGCGTGCGCATAAGAACTTCACCCGCGACGTCGATTACATCGTCAAGGATGACAAGGTCATTATCATCGATGAATTCACCGGCCGGATGATGGAAGGCAGGCGTTTTTCCGATGGCCTTCATCAAGCGCTCGAGGCCAAGGAAGACGCGGCCATTCAACCGGAAAACCAGACCCTGGCGTCGATCACCTTCCAGAATTATTTCCGTATGTACCCGACCTTGTCGGGCATGACCGGCACGGCGTTGACGGAAGCGGAAGAGTTCGCCGATATCTACAAGTTGGAAGTGATCGAAGTCCCGACAAATCTGCCGATGATCCGGATCGACAATGACGACGAGGTCTATCGCACGGCGGACGAGAAATATGACGCTATCTTGGAGTTGGTGAAGGACTGCAGCGAACGCGGCCAGCCGATCTTGGTCGGCACCACGTCGATCGAAAAGTCGGAGCTGATCGCGGAGCTGCTGAAGAAGCGCAAGATCACCCACAACGTCTTGAACGCCCGCCATCACGAACAGGAAGCCACCATCATCGCCCAGGCCGGCCGCGTCGGCGCGGTGACCATCGCCACCAACATGGCCGGCCGCGGCACCGATATCCAGCTCGGCGGCAATTTGGAAATGCGCATTGCGGACGAAGCCGCCGATATCGAAGATCCGGTCAAGCGCGAAGCCAAGGCCGCGGAAATCCAAGCCGAGATCGAGACCTTTCGACAACAGGTGTTAGCCGCCGGCGGGCTCTATGTGATCGGTACCGAGCGACACGAAAGCCGGCGCATCGACAATCAGTTGCGCGGCCGCTCCGGCCGCCAAGGCGACCCGGGCGAATCGAAGTTCTTCCTGAGTTTGGAAGACGACCTGATGCGGATTTTCGGTTCCGAACGCATGGATGGCGTCTTGCAAAAGCTTGGCCTGGAGAAAGGCGAAGCGATCGTCCATAGCTGGATCAACAAGGCCTTGGAGAAAGCCCAGCAGAAAGTCGAGACCCGCAATTACGACATTCGTAAGAATTTGCTGAAGTTCGACGACGTCATGAACGATCAGCGTAAGGTTATTTACGAACAGCGTATTGAATTGATGGAAGTGGAAGACGTCGCCGACACTATCAGCGATATGCGCCACGAGACCGTCGACCAGATGGTCACTCAGCATATTCCGGCCAATGCCTATCCCGAACAATGGGACGCGGACGGTCTAGCGACATCCTATGCCGGCATCTTCGGCACCGAGCTGCCGGTTGTCGAATGGGCGGCCGAAGAAGGCATAGCCGACGAGGAAATTCGCGAACGGCTGTACAAGGAATCCGACCGGCGCATGGCCGAAAAAGCGGCCAAATACGGTCGCGACGTGCTGCGCATGGTCGAAAAAAGCCTGTTGTTGCAAATCCTAGACCAATCCTGGAAAGAACATCTCCAGCATCTCGACTTCCTGCGTCAAGGCATCGGATTGCGGGCCTATGCGCAAAAAGACCCGCTCAACGAATACAAACGCGAAGCCTTCGCCATGTTCGAGCACATGCTCGACAGCATGCGGGAGACAGTGACCGGCGTGCTCGCCAACCTTGAATTGCAGGTCGAGGAACCGCCGGAGATACAGTTCGCGCAGCAGCAGCCGGACATGATCGAGTTGCACACCGACCCGTTGACCGGCGAGAACGAAATGGTGGAAGACGGCACCGGTGCCGGGGCCTTGAACGGCGGCGGCGGCCGGCGCGCCGGCGGCGAACTGAACCCGGACGATCCGGCAACCTGGGGCAAGGTGCCGCGCAACCGGACGTGCCCGTGCGGCTCCGGCCGGAAATTCAAACATTGTCATGGCAGCGCCTGATCGCACTGCCATGAGCCGCGACAGATATTTCGAAGACTACACCACCGGCGAAGAAGTTCGGGCGCCGGGGGTGACGTTGACCGAAGCGGACGTGATCGAGTTCGCTTTCCGCTATGACCCACAGCCCTTCCACATCGACAAGACGGCAGCCGAGCACTCGATCTACGGCGGCCTGATCGCCAGCGGCTGGCAGGTCGCGATCCTGGCCTTCCGAATGCTGGTGCAAACCGGCCTGTTCGGTCGCGGCAGCCTAGGCTCGCCCGGCCTCGATGCGGTTCGCTGGCATTTGCCGGTCCGGCCCGGCGACACGATCTATCCGGTCGCCACCGTCGCCGAGACCCGCGCCAGCAAATCCAAACCCGACCGCGGCGTCGTCACCTTGATCTACCGGGTCGACAACCAGGCCGGCGAAACCGTCATGACCTGGCAGGGCGTGCAATTGGTGGCGAAACGGCCTGAATAACTTAAGCCCGACCCATGGCAAGGAATTTTTCGTGACGGGCTTCCCGCAATTCCTCCGGCGGGATGTCGGCGATGCCGTCCAAGGTCCGTGAAATCGTCAGGCCGAGCAAGTCGATCATTTCTTCGATGCCACGGTGAGCGCCGCCGAGTGGCTCTGGAATGATTTCGTCGACGACGCCCAATTCCTGCAGGTTTTGAGCGGTCAGCTTCAGCGCTTCGGCTGCCTCGACGGCCTTTTCCGTAGAGCGCCACAAGATCGACGAGCAGGCTTCCGGCGGGATCACCGAATAGATGGCATGTTCGAGCATCAGCACTTTGTTGCCGATGGCGAGCGCCACGGCACCGCCGGATCCGCCTTCGCCGACGATGCAGGTGATCAACGGCACCTCGATCGCCAAACAGGTGTCGATGGATCGGGCGATTGCCTCAGCTTGGCCGCGTTCCTCGGCGCCGACGCCGGGATAGGCCGCCGGCGTGTCGACCAGGGTCAAGACCGGCAACCGGTAATGATCGGCAAGCTTCATCAGACGCTGTGCCTTGCGATAGCCCTCCGGCCGCGCCATGCCAAAATTGTGTTTGACCCGGCCTTCGGTACCGCGCCCCTTCTCGGTGCCGATCACCATAATCGATCGGCCGCGAAATCGGCCGATGCCGCCGATCAACGCCTTGTCGTCACCGAACGCCCGGTCGCCGCACAACGGCGTGAAATCGTCGATCAAGGCATTCACATAGTCGTAAAAATGCGGCCGCTCGGGGTGGCGGGCAACTTGGGTTTTCTGCCAGCCCGTTAGATTGGCATAGGCCTTCACCAATTGCTGGTTGGCTTTTTCGCGCAAGGTCGAGACTTCTTGGGTCACGTCGACTTCGCCGCCACTTTCAGCGAGATGCTGGAGCTCTAGAATCTTGCCCTCGAGGTCGGCGATCGGCTGTTCGAAATCCAAGTAAGTCTTCATGCGCCGGCACGGCCCCGTGATTGCTGAAAATTGTCTGGCATCGGCGCTAGCCGTCCTGTTCGATCATTTCGGCTTGCTTTACCAGCGCCTCGGCTTGGCGTATCGAGGCGATATCGATCAGGCCGCCATCCAAGGACACCGAGCCCTTGCCGTCGCGCTGGGCTTGTTCCATGGCTTCCAAGATGCGCCGCGCTTTGATTATTTCGTTCTCGGGCGGCGTGAAAACCGTATTGGCAAGCGGTATCTGGCGCGGATGAATGGCCCATTTGCCTTCGCAGCCAAGCACGGCGGCGCGGTTGGCCTGGGCCAAATAGCCGTCGTCGTCGGAGAAGTCGCCGAACGGCCCATCGATCGGGCGTAGGCCATTAGCGCGTGCGGCAACGACCATGCGGGCCAGCGCGTAATGCCACATGTCGCCCCAGTGAACATCACGGTTGCCGTCGGCGTCCGCGTCGGTCAGCACCGCGTAGGCCGGGTTGGGGCCGCCGATCTGGGTGGTCCGTGCCTTGGTCGATGCGGCGTAGTCGGCGACACCGAAATGCAGCGATTCGTTGCGCGGGCTGGCGGCGGCTATGTCGTTGATGTTGGCCATGCCCAGCGCGGTTTCGATAATCATCTCAAAGCCGATGGGCTTCTTGCGTTGCTTGGCGGTTTCAATCTGCGTCACCAACATGTCGAGCGCATAGACGTCGGCGGCGGTGCCGACCTTCGGAATCATGATCAAATCCAACCGGTCGCCAGCCTGCTCGAGCACGTCGACGACATCGCGGTACATAAACGGCGTGTCCAAGCCGTTGATGCGAACGGAGATTGTCTTGTTGCCGAAATCCAGCTCGTTTAAGGCGGCGATCACGTTCTTGCGCGCCTGGGGCTTGTCGTCCGGCGCCACCGCATCCTCGAGATCCAGAAAAATCACGTCTGAGCCCCGGCTCGCCGCTTTCTCAAGCATGTTCGGTGCCGAGCCCGGGACCGACAATTCACTCCGATTGAGTCGCGGTTCGACTTGCCGAACGGTGGCGAAACTCATGCAATCTCTCCTCACACTTTGACTTGGGCCCGGCGCCGGCCGAGCGCTGCCGCGGCGACTATCTTCCGGCGGCGGAATTCTGTCAATTTCGAAAATGGCTTAGTCAGCCGCACCGCGCTCAGATGTCGCCAAAGGATGATGGGTGGTGACCAGGCGCTGTAGTCGCTCGCTCAATACGTGGGTGTAGATTTGCGTCGTTGAAATGTCGGCATGGCCGAGCATCTGCTGGACCGCCCGCAAGTCGGCACCATGCGCTAACAGGTGGCTGGCGAACGCGTGGCGCAGCACATGCGGCGAAACTTTCTCGTCGGGCAGACCAGCGATGCGGGCCAAGCCTTTCAACAATTGTCCGAATCGATGGCGGGTCAAATGGCCAGCCTTGCCGCGCGAGGGGAAGAGCCAGGGCGACTGACCGCCCGGGCCAATGAAGTAATGGCGCACCGTGAGATAGCCCTCGAGCGCGGCCATCGCGCTTTCCGACACCGGCACCATACGCTCTTTGCCGCCCTTGCCGCGCACCAGCAACACCCGTCGCGCACTCTCGAACGGCGGATGCGGCAGTGACACCAGTTCGCTGACCCTGAGGCCGGTCGCATACAGCAGTTCCAACAGGCATTGCAGACGTATGGCCTTGCTGTCTTGGCCTTGGGCCGCGGCGTCAAGCAAGCGTTCCACTTGTTGCTCGTCCAGGATTTTCGGCAAGGGTTTTCGCCGTTGCGGCGTGTCGATCGCTGTGGTCGGGTCGTCCGGACGGTGGCCCTCGGCATAAAGAAAACCAAAGAGTTGCCGAAGCGCGGAAAGCCGCCGGGCGGCGGTGCTGGTTGCCGCGCCTGACAATGCCATCGACTTCAGATAACCGCGGATGTCACCGTCATCGGCGCTGATCAGATCGCGCCGCCGCGCCAGCAGCCAGTGTTGGAAATCGGCAATGTCGCGGTCATAGGCCGCCAATGTGTTGACGGCGGCGCCGCGCTCGGCCGCCAGCATTTCAAGAAAAATGTCGCGCAATTGCTCAAAATTTGCCGGCATCGCGACCATCTAAAAACCGTTGGCCAACAGTGCCTCCAGCGCAATACGGCGGGCCTCGGCGTCCAGCCCGACATGACGCAAGGCGTCGACCACGGTCGCCAAGGTGACGGGATCCGTCGCCGCCGGCCCTTGTGGCCCGAGTACCAATAACGCGAACAGGGCAGTTTCACCGACCCGTTCGCCGGCAGCAGCATCGATCAGACCGCCGCGCAAAGCCGGCGCCGCCATCACCGAAGCCGCAGGCCCAGCCGAAGCCGCCGCTTCATGCAATGGCAACCACAGCTGATCCGGCACGTCGTGACCGAGCGCCTGTAACAGCATGAACAGCAATGTCGCCCGCGCCACCCGTTGTTCCGCCGGAACATCCACCGTCGCTTCCCACCAATGGCGCGCCACGGCCGGATCCCACGGGATGGCCGCTTCGCCGCCTGCGACCTGCACCAAAGGCCACAGCTGGATCACCGCCGCCACGGCATCAGTATTGGCGGCGGAGGCCTGTAGGCGGGCTTGTTCGAACCAAGCGCGGGCACGGGCGCCGTCACCGGAGGCCAGCAGCGCGCGGCCTTGATCGGCCGCCGCCCACAACAAGTCCGGCGAGGGCGACAGGGCTTGTGTCGCGGCAATATTGGCACGCGCCGCAGTAAAATAGGACGTACCGTTCCGGGTCATCTCCCAAACTGCGGCCAATGCCTCGGCCCGGGCCGCCGGCACCGATTCGGTCTGCGCCATCTGATAGAGCAAGGCATTGGCCCGCGCGCCGGGTTCGGCCGCCGCGGTGGAAATCGCCGTCGCCCGCTCCTCCGGCGTGAAGCCGACGCCGGCATAGATTTGCGCCAACGTATCGGGACTGATCGCGCCGAACACTTCGGCTCGTTCGGCCGCCGCCAACCGCAACGCCAAACCGGCGTTGGTCGAACCGGCGACGACCCGCAAGATATCCGGCCGCTCGCTTTGCGCCGCGTCGTCGGGTATGGGCCGCTTGGCAAACCGCAGCATGGCGAGATGCAACGCCTTCGGATTCGGCAAACTGGTCAGTTTTTCGTCCTCGTCACCGGTCAGAATTCGGACCAGCGAAAAAAACGCGGGATCGTCGAGGCCTTCTTCATACAATAGGTCGGCGGCCAAGGTTGCTTGCTCGTTCGCCTGGTCCAGAATTCGGCAGAACGTTGTGGATTGCAGCCAGTACCGGTCCTGGTCGCGGGTTACCATGTCGTCGGCAATCCCGCAGGCGACAGTGGGGTCGCCGGTCAACCAATGGGCATCGATCTCGATGCGGGCGTAGACCGGATCGTCGAAGTGATGCGCCGAGGCCCGCAACAGCTTGGCCAAGGACTGGGTATCGCCTGACGCCGCCAGGCGTTCGACCCGAATAGCCAATAGGCTGACGCCGCCGAGCGCCGTGGTCGGCTCGCCTTCCGGGACATGGGCGGCGGTCAACAGCAGGCGGCGGCTGAGATCCCGCATCGCTGGCGAGACCGTCGATACCGTCAGATGTGGCAGCAAAACCTCGACCAGGTGCCGCGATGAACCGGCCCACATGTCGACCCCGAGGCCGCCGTTTTCAGCGTGCAACAACCCGACAGCCGACGGATCAAGGGCTTTGAGCTCACCGACTTGTATCGGCGTGGCCCCGGAATCGGTGTCATTGGGCGCCGGCGCATCGGCTGCCGGGCTGGGAACCGTGTCCCCCGGCGGCGGGGTCGCGGTGTCCGGCGCGGCCTGTTTCGCTGCCGCGCCAGGTTGCGGAATCAACGATCGCGGCTTGCCGGCCGCCTGCGCGCTCGCCGCCAAGGCCAACGCCATCACGGCGGACAGAAAACTAGCGCGGGAAACGATCATTCGGCAAAACCTTTTCGACCCGGTTCGTCGGTGGCGGAATATCCCACGTTGCCAAGAACGCGGCGCCGCCGACAACGATCGCGAGCAGCATCAAAAACACAAAGAGATAAAATTTGGACATGCATCTTCCAACAAATTCGTTGCCGCGGCGCCGGGTCGGGAGGCCGTCGCCGTTACCCCATGACTTTAAGCGTCCGACAGGGTTAGCCGATTTGCTCCCATCAGACCATTCCGTATGGTAGGAATCCGCTTTAAACTGAGAATTGGGCGGAAATTGGACGGACCGCAGTTTACAAAAGACATGTCACGGATTCAACGAGAGCACGAAGGCCGTGACCAGCGCGGCGAAGACGGGCGATCGAAGGCGGACCGCGCCGTTGCGCTGGTCGGCTTGATGGGTGCCGGCAAGAGTACCATTGGCCGCCGACTGGCGAACCGATTGGGCATGGATTTTGCCGACGCGGACATTGAAATCGAACGCGCTGCCGATCATACGATCAACGAGATCTTCGAGCGATTCGGTGAGGACTATTTCAGAGATGGAGAGCGCCGCGTAATTGCCCGCCTGCTCGACGGCCCGCAATTGGTATTGGCGACCGGCGGCGGTGCCTTTATGGACCCGGACACGCGTGCGCTGATGGCAAAAAAGGCCGTCACGATTTGGCTGCGCGTCGACGTCGACATTTTGGCCGAACGCTGCAATCGCCGTGACAGCCGGCCATTGCTGAAAGGCGTCGATGTGCGGGAAACATTGCTCTCGTTGATGAAAGTGCGCTATCCGGTCTATGAACAAGCTGATATTACGGTGGACGGCAACCGTGGCCCGCACGACCTCGTGGTTGAAAAAATCTTGAACCGGCTTGACGCGTTCGGCATCGGAACTAAGGAGGACGGCACAGGCCGGCCATGACAATTACGGTCAGCGTGGGCCTCCAAGATCGAGGCTACGACATTCACATCGGCGCCGGATTGCTGGCCGAGAGTGGTGCACTTATTGCCGAGATCCTGGAAAGACCGCGCACATTTATCGTCACTGACGAGAGTCTGGCGGCACTGCATCTAGCGCCGCTCCGTACGGCGCTCGACAAGGCTGCGATCGCCCATCAGGCGATCGTTTTGCCAATCGGTGAACAGACCAAGTCTTTCGCGGTGCTTGAGCAATTGACTGCCGAATTGCTGGATCGAAACGTCGAAAGAAGCGACGTCTTGGTGGCGCTTGGCGGCGGCGTGATCGGCGACTTGGCCGGCTTCGCCGCCAGCGTTCTGCGGCGCGGCGTCGATTTCATACAAATTCCGACCACTTTGCTGGCGCAAGTCGATAGTTCCGTCGGCGGCAAGACCGGAATCAACACCCGGCACGGCAAGAATTTGATCGGCAGGTTTCACCAGCCGCGCCTGGTCATCGCTGATACCGCCGTGCTCTCGACCTTGTCGCGCCGACAATTGCTGACCGGCTACGCGGAAGTCGTGAAATACGGCATGCTCGGCGATGCTGACCTGTTCGCCTGGCTGGAGGCAAACGGCGAGCGGCTGATCGACGGCGACGCAGAGGCGCGCGCCCATGCGGTCTCGGTTTCATGCCATGCGAAAGCCGCCATCGTCGCCGCCGACGAACGCGAGCACGGTCAGCGAGCCCTGCTCAACCTAGGGCACACCTTCGGCCATGCATTAGAGGCCGAAGCGGGCTACGGAGAACAGCTCACGCACGGCGAAGCGGTGGCCATCGGCATGGTTATGGCAGCCCGATTATCGGCACGGATCGGTTATTGCGATGACAGCGTCGTGACCCGCTTACTGCGGCATCTTCAAACCGTTGGCCTTGCCACCGATCCGGCCGGGGCCGGTCTCAAGCAGATGCCGGCCGACGTGCTGCTCCGCCATATGTACCAGGACAAGAAAGTAGCCGACGGCCACATCGCGCTAATTCTGTTGACGGCCATCGGTAAGGCATTCGTCACGCGCAAGGTCGGCGACCAGCAAATCCTGGATTTGCTGGCAACGATCGACGGCGTGACGCCGGCCGGATTCGGGAGCAGTGGCTGAATGTTCGAACCGACCGTCTTGCTGTCGATCGCGGCCATCGTCGTATTGCTGGTCCTGTCGGGCCTGTTTTCCGGTTCAGAGACCGCGCTGACGGCGTCAAGCCGCGCGCGCATGCACCATTTGGAGAAACGGGGCAATCGCAACGCATCAATCGTCAATCGCCTGACCGAGCGCAAGGAGCGCTTGATCGGCGCCATCCTGCTCGGCAATAACCTAGTCAACATTTTCGCTTCGGCCTTGGCAACCAGCGTGCTGATTTCGTATTTCGGCGATGCCGGCGTCGCCATTGCCACGTTGGTGATGACGCTCGCCATCCTGGTTTTCGCGGAGGTATTGCCCAAGACCTACGCGCTGCGGTCGCCGGACCGAACCGCGCTCACCCTGGCACCGGTTCTGCGGCCGATTGTTTGGCTGCTTTCTCCCTTCAGTCGCGGCGTACAATTGATAATCCGCCTGATCTTGCGGCTGGCCGGCATCGACGTCGAAGACTTGCCGGATTCGAAAGCCGCGGCCGAAGAAATCCGTGGCACCATCGCCTTGCACACCAGCGAAGGCGCGATGGTAAAAGCCGATCGCGATATGCTCGATTCGATTCTCGATCTCGACGAGGTCCAAGTCGGCGAGATCATGATCCATCGCTCGAACATGCAAATTGTCGACGCCGACGACAGCCCCGCGGCGATCATCGAGCAGGCGCTGGCCAGTTCGTTTACCCGCATCCCGTTATGGCGCGACGAGCCCGAGGACATCGTCGGTATCCTGCATGTCAAGGACTTGTTACGGGTGCTGGCCGCAGAGCAAGGCAAAACCGACAACATCGATATCGCCGCGATCGCCAGCGAGCCATGGTTCGTTCCGGAAACCACGACGTTGCGCGAACAACTCAACGCCTTCCGTGAACGCCGTTCCCATTTCGCGCTCGTGGTCGACGAATATGGCGCCTTGATGGGCATCGTGACCCTGGAAGATATATTGGAGGAAATCGTCGGCGAGATTGTCGACGAACACGACGTCGCCGTCACCGGCGTGCGGTCGCAAAGCGATGGCAGTTACGTGGTCGACGGCAGTGTCACAATCCGCGACCTAAACCGCCAGTTCGATTGGGAGTTACCCGACGAGGAAGCCAGCACCATCGCCGGCCTGCTGATCCACGAGGCCCGTGTCATTCCCGAGGTCGGGCAGCTGTTTTCTTTTTACAATTTCCGCTTCGAAGTGCTCGGCCGCCGTAAAAATCGGTTGACGGTCATTCGCGTCCAACCGCAAATCAACACGAAAAATACGTCCGAGCGTTGATCCTAGCGCCAGCCGGATCAGCCGCGGCGATGGCTGCCGCCGTCGGCTGACGCGTGCGACGCCAACGCGGCCGTCGCCAAGGTCGGCGTTTGTGCCAGACAATATTCCAGGATTGCCATGCGTATGCGACCGGTACGGCTGGCCTCTTGGCGCCGTGGGCTGTCGTCCGCGCGTTTGCAGAATTCGTGAATCGACAGTTTCTCACGCGCGCAAATCGCGTTGAGAGCCGCAAGCTCCGTCGGCTCGAGCTTCACGCTGGTGCGACGGCCGTTAATCATGACGTTCTTGGTTACCAGGGTGCTGCGCAAGGTCTCTGAAGGCACGGATTCAGTTCCCATCGAAATAGGCGAATTACGTGAGTTACTAGTTATTAATATACACATACGGTTGCTGTTTTCCAAGTGTACCTTATCTAATGTTTGCTATTTTTTATCTACTCACACCACTGCCGGGTGAACACTTGCGTGTCATTGCCTGCGACGCGTCGCATTGCTCGAGACTCGGGGGCCTGATTTGTTTCAATGTCATCGGTTATGAAATAGCGGCGAAGGGCTAAGTCGCGTCTTCCGCGGCGCCGATCGTGGCCAGGGCCAGGGCGTGCACCGGCCCCGCCATTTCCTCCGCCAGTATGCGGTAGACCATGCGCTGGCGTTCGATTCTGGATAACCCGTCGAACTGCGGGCTGACGATCTTAAGCTTGAAATGGGTCTCGCCTTCCGGCCGGGCACCAACATGGCCGGCATGCAAATGGGATTCGTCAATCAGTTCAAGGCTGAGTGGTGTCAGGGCGGCGGAAATTTTCTCGCGGATTCGGTTGGCAACGGACATGGCGGGCTCCTCGGTTAGCGTCATTGCACCATTTGCTTCAGCGGGTCGGCGCGTCAAGTCCGAACCGGCCGCCGATGCCGGCGTTTGCTTGCAACCCGGCCGAGGGCACATCATAATTGCGCCATGGCAAAGGCGGAAATGTTCCAGGAACGGTCACCTGAAGCGGGTTTTGACGAAACCCCTGCGGCGGGAATGTGCGAGCGCCCGGGCTGCGTCGAACCCGGTGATTTCCGGGCGCCGCGTTCGCGGCAAGCGGATACCGGTTGCTTTCGTTTTTGCCTGGACCATGTGCGCGAATATAATCGTGCGTGGAATTTCTTTTCCGGCATGAACCGGGAAGACATCGAACGGTTTCAACAAGAAGTTGCCACATGGCACCGCCCGACTTGGCGGTTTGGCTTAAACCGGTCCGATATCGCACCGGAATTTGACGACCCGTTCGAATTGTTCAGCGACACCGGAACCAGCGGTTTCACGCCAAAAAACAGGGCGCCGGACTGGTCGCCACGCCAGCGGTCCGCCTTGGCCGAATTGAAACTTGATGTCACGGCCACCTTGCAAGATATCAAGACTCGGTATAAGCAACTGGTCAAACGCTATCATCCGGACCGTAATGGTGGCGATTCAGAGGCAGAAGAACGCCTCAAAGTGATCATAAAGTCGTATCATATCCTAATGTCCCGCGGCAGCTGACTTGGTCCTTAATTATCAGCGCAATTGAAAGCCGCCCTTCAAAAACGGATTGCTTAGTCAATGACTGCACAACAGACTGCCGGCGACCACGCCGAGTTGCCGAAACTGCCGCCAGCCGACACCGACATCATGGTGTCCGTGCGCCAGACCTTTGGCCTGGACACCGATATGGAACTCGCGGGTTATTCGGAATGCACTGAATACGTGCCGGCCGTCGATGATGCCTATTTGTTCGATCCCGACACCACCTTGGCGATCTTGGCCGGCTTTGCCTATAACCGCCGGGTCATGATTCAGGGCTATCACGGCACCGGCAAATCGACCCATATCGAACAAGTCGCGGCCCGCCTCAACTGGCCCTGCATCCGGGTCAATTTGGATAGCCACATTAGCCGCATCGATTTGATCGGCAAGGACGCGATCGTGCTGCGCGACGGCCAACAGGTGACCGAGTTTCGCGAAGGCATTTTGCCTTGGTGCCTGCAATCGCCGATTGCCTTGGTGTTCGACGAATATGATGCCGGGCGGCCGGATGTCATGTTCGTGATCCAGCGGGTACTGGAATCGGAAGGCAAGATGACCTTGCTCGATCAGAACCGCGTGCTGCATCCGCACAAATCGTTCCGCTTGTTCTCGACCACCAACACCGTCGGCCTCGGCGATACCACCGGCCTCTATCACGGCACGCAGCAGATCAACCAAGGCCAAATGGACCGCTGGAATATCGTCACGACATTGAACTATTTGTCGCATGATGCGGAAATCCAGATCGTTCTGTCGAAGGTCCCGCAATACGACACCGAGCAAGGCCATCAGACCGTGAGCCGCATGGTCCAAGTCGCCGACTTGTCCCGGTCCGGTTTCATGGCCGGCGATATTTCCACTGTCATGTCGCCGCGCACGGTGATCACGTGGGCAGAGAACGCCGAGATATTCAAGGATCTCGGATTTGCCTTCCGGGTTACCTTCCTGAACAAATGCGACGAGGTGGAACGGCCGATCATCGCCGAGTACTACCAGCGCTGTTTCGGCGAGGAACTGCCGGAATCCGCCGCCCACATCACCATGGCTTAAGCGCGCGAGCTAGTAGAGCACGGTCATGAGTAAACCAGAGCCGCCAACCGAGGTCATGAAGCGCGTCGTCTCGGCGGCGACCCGCGCGATTGGCCGTCAACGCGAGCTCGATGTCACCTTTGGGCCGGAAACGCCAGGCCTGCAGGGCGAACGGGTTCGCTTGCCCTCGCCGGGCCGCGACATGGACCCCGGCGACGTCGCCCGTTTGCGCGGCGTTGCCGATTCCTTTGCGCTCAGGCTGCGCCACCACGACGACGGCCTGCATCGCAAGCTGGTGCCGTCGGCCGGCGCCGGGCGCGTGGTCTTTGAGGCCATTGAACAATCCCGGGTCGAAGCCTTGGGCGCCCGCGCCATGGAAGGTGTCGCCGGTAACCTGCAGGCCGCCTTGGAAGAACGCTGCCGGTCGCGCGGTTATGACCGCATCACCGAACGCAGCCAAGCGCCGATCGCCGAAGTGCTCGGACTGATGTTGCGGGAACGCTTGGGCGGCATGCCAATTCCGGAGGCCGCCCGCGACATGGTCGACCTTTGGCGCGAGGATATCGAGGCCAAAGGCAGTCAGGACCTAACCGATCTTACCAAATGCTACGCCGACCAGGAGGCGTTCGCGCGGGCCGCGCGGCGCCTGATCCACGATCTCGGCCTGGCCGAGGACGACGGTGAAGACACCGGCGACGACGACAGCGCCAACGACGAAAACCAGGAAGACCAATCCGACCAGACCGGCGAAGGCGAGCAGGACGATGCCGCCTCCCAGGCCATGGGCGGTGAGGGCCAGGACGCAACCGAGGGAGAAGGTGACGAAGCCTCCGAGGCGGTCGCCGGCATGACCACGGAAGAACAGCTCCAAGGCGACGGCGACGAAGCCGGCAAGGGCCGCCGACCGGTCTATCCCGATTACCCCCACAACGACCCGAACGCGGCGTTCTACCAGGCCTTCGACGAGAGCTTCGACGAAGTGATCGCCGCCAACGATCTCTGCGACACCGAAGAGCTCGGCCGCTTGCGCGCCCACCTCGACCAACAGCTGCACCATCTGCAGAACATGATCGGCCGGCTGGCCAACCGGCTGCAGCGCCAGCTCATGGCGAAACAGACCAGAAGCTGGGAATTCGACCTGGAAGAAGGCATGCTCGACACCGCGCGTCTGGCGCGCGTGGTCGCCAATCCGGTGCTGCCGCTATCCTACAAGCAAGAGCAGGAAACCGACTTTCGCGACACCGTCGTCAGTTTGCTGATCGACAATTCCGGTTCCATGCGCGGCCGGCCGATCACCGTCGCGGCGATGTGCGCCGATATCCTGGCGCGGACCCTGGAACGCTGTGCGGTGAAAGTCGAAATTCTCGGCTTCACGACGCGCGCCTGGAAAGGCGGCCAGGCGCGGGAGAAATGGCTCGCCGCCGGCAAGCCAAGCAACCCCGGGCGGCTCAACGACCTCAGGCATATCATCTATAAACCGGCAGACGTGCCCTATCGCCGCGCCCGCAAGAGCCTCGGGCTGATGCTGCGTGAAGGTCTACTGAAGGAAAATATCGATGGCGAGGCGCTGTTGTGGGCGCATGAGCGTCTGCTTGCCCGCACCGAACAGCGCCGCATCCTGATGGTGATTTCCGACGGTGCGCCAGTCGACGATTCGACCCTATCGGTCAATCCAGGCAATTACCTCGACCGCCATCTCCGGCAGGTCATCCAGTGGATCGAACTGCGCTCCGACATCGAGCTGATCGCCATCGGCATCGGCCACGACGTCACCCGCTATTACCGCCGCGCCGTGACCATCGTCGATGCCGAGCAGCTGGGCGGCGTCATGCTGGAAAAACTGGCCGAATTGTTCGACGAAGACCCGCCGGTGCCACTGCAACACGCCTTGCAGCAGCCGCGCGGCCGCCGCCGGCGCGTGCACTGACCGGTTAACACGGCCATAGGCCGGCGCTCAGCGCCGGTCTTCATCGACTGATCCCACTCGTCGGCAAAGGCGGCATGAACCGGCGCCACGACGTTGCCGTCATCCAGGCTGCCTTGGCCGCGGCGCGGGCGCCGAGAAACAGTTCTTATTGGACTAGTCCGATCGACGGCGACTATACGCGCCACCGGGTTCCCCTGGAGCAGGCGATCGGTGTTTTCCAGCAGATGAACGGCCTGGCGCCAAGTTGTCAGGTGCGGCGGGGCGCGCCGATGATGAGCCGGCTCGAAACCGCCTTGCCGGTGAGCCACCGGGACATGACCGGCGTTGCCGGCACCGCCCTGGTCAAGCGCGACCGGCCGGGTGTCGTGCAATCGATCGATCAGAGCATCCAGGCGACGGAAAAAGCGGTGCTGCCGGATCAGGAGCGCCAGGCACTGGTGGCACTACAGCGGCGGCTTGGCCGCGACAATAAGCTCTGCTTCATCCTGGAACCGGTGACCGTCGCCGCGGGTGGCCGCTTGCAGGTAACGCTCGCCTGCCCGAACAGCGGGTAGGCAAATCCGGGCCGCCGTCGCCGGAACTCCAGGCCCTGATCCAGGCGGCCGGACAAGCCGACCCGGCCCTCGCCAGAAAGCTCGGCTCGGTCAAGCTCGCCCAAGCCGGTGAAGCCGATCCAGGCGGCATCGCTGCATACGAGACCCCTACAGGGCGGAAGCTCACAACTGGTGAAATTTCTTTGGAAAAGTCGGTATTTAGACCCGGATTAATAGATTATGGCAACATTATCATTGCGGATAGCCAGCACCTACCCGGCCAACCAAGCAACAGATTCATGACGCCGGAAGGTCATATTCATCCGGGATCAGGCCTTCGCCGTACCGACTATTCTTCATCGCCTAATTGGCTGAAGGCCCTATTCATTCACGAACTCGTTCATGTTTGGCAGCATCAAAAAGGCGTGAATGTGAAATCAAGGGGCGTGGCGGCCCACTTCGGTCGAGGTTATGACTATATGCCGCTAAAACCAGGCAAGCGGTTTACGGACTACAACATTGAACAACAAGGGGCCATGGTAGAAGACTATGTTCGCCTGAAGCGGGGAATGCGCGCCCGTTCAGAAAAAGAGTTCGGGAAAAAGTCGCCCACCATTGAAGAATTGAAGGCGTTTATACCAATCGTCCGCTGAACGCGCCAAGATATAAAACCAACGAAATGTTTTGATTTGATAGTGGTCCGCGGCAGAATGCGTTTTCTCGTTAGCCCGGGATCAGGCCGGTACTCGGAAGATGGATATCTTTTCTTATTCGCTGTCGCATCCGCCGCGCTACTCAATCGCTATTTCCGGCAACCGCGTGAAATACTCCATATTGTCAAAATTCTCTCCGAACTCCAATTTCAAATTATTGGCCAAATTTTGAACTCTTTTCCAGTTGTCCTTGCCAAAAATTAGCTTTGGATCCGGTTTGCCAGTAATTCTAAATTTTACCGCCGCTTTATCTCTAATGACATATTCTAAAGTGATCCACGTATCCCGGAATGTTGCGTGTTGCTCTGGTACACCACAAACATAGCAGTGAAGATTTTCGCTCTTCGCAACATCTTGGATGATGGCGGCCGCTGCCAGCGTATCAACTTCTTGTTTGTCGGCTGCCTTTCTGATTGTGAATTGGTGATAGTATCCTGGAGCAGATGACGTAGCTGTGATCGCCAAGGCGGTAATGACCAGAATGGGTACGGCCGCTAATCGTCGGATTCTCTCAATACAGATATGACATTCGCGACGGCAGCCGTCTAGATACGCTGCTAGAGGCAATACTGAAAGGGCATAGAGATCGGAGTAGTCAACGACCCTGCCAAACCTAGAAAATCCAATAGAATTCGCGGCAATAATGACGGGATCGGAAATCGGGCTCTTCCAAAGAGAAAATGCGACGGCGAGAAAAACCAACGACAGGCCTTTCGATCGGGGGAAAACAGCACAAAGAAGTAGGGAGACGAAAAATAGGCCTGAAATGTCAGAAAGCTTGCCGGTTAGCCAATTTGAATAGGTGGATTTTAGAACAAAATCATTCAAAATAAGAACAGTTAAGGAGCCGACAAATGGCCAAGTTGTAACAATTTCGGCAAGATCGTCGAAATATTTCGGCTTCTTCATTAACGCCATCGCCGCCTGAACCCAAACAAATTAATGTGAAACATCAAACAATACCAACGTCGGGCCAATTTCAATCACGTGGGTCATATCTTTTCTCCGGCAGTCTTGAAATGAATTCTAGATCCGTCAATTGATGACCCATATTCCACTTTAGTTCCTCGATCATTTTCCTGATTCTGTCGTCTGTATCACTATAATTGGTATTTTTCGTTCTGCCGCTAATCGTGAATTTCATAGTTCTGCCATTTTCGATAACATAAGCCAGTCTTATCCATGGATCATGAAAAACAACACCGTCTTTGGAATGATCGCATGCGACGCACGCAAGTTTTTCGCGTTCGGCTATTTCCTGAACGATGGCGGCGGCAGCTGCGACGTCCAAATTCTTTGTTACTCTGGACGTTCTAATAGTAAAGTTGTAAGTATAAGGTACATATGAAGTGCCCGCGACGGCAATCGCCGTTATTCCCAGCATTGGAATGGCCGCTGTCTTTCGAAAGACCTTGACGTGTCCCGCTTGTCGAGGACTGTCGTCCTTCATGCAGGCTGCTACAGGCAATACGGCAAGGGCGATAAGATCGGAGTAGTCGACGATTCTGCCAAACCAATCAATTCCTAGATCTTGAACCGCAACGATGAACGGTTCGGACAGCGGGCTCTTCCAAAAGGCGAAAACAACTGCGAGGCCAGTCAACGCCCGAAGATTCGACCTTGGAAATACGGCACAAAGGATCAGTGCGACAAAGAAAAGGCCGGCAAAATCGGAGAGCTTACCGGTTAGCCAATTTGAAAAGGCGAATTTAAGATAGAGGTCGTTCACAACCAGGACACCCAAGGATGCAATGAACGGCCAAGACGTCGCAACTCTTGCAAGATTCGACCGCCTGTTATGCACAACCATTGCAGTTGCAAGCCTTCTGTCATTCTAGGTAGGGTTTAATTTAATTGGTGCGGCTTGATTTGTCATCCGCGTTGATTCTCGGTTCCTGAGAACCTCATCCAAAGCTCGGCGCCGGCGCTCAGCGCCCTTGGAAGACCGGCAACCGTTTCTCCATAAACGCCCGCGGCCCCTCGACCGCATCCTCGGTGGCCACCAGCTGCTGCACGTGGTCACGCTCCAAGGCCAACGCCTCCGCCTCTGTCATATCGCCGGACCGGCGCATCACGGCCCGTGCTGCCTGGATCGCCAATGGTGCATTGGCGGCAATTGTTTGCGCCAGATCCATCGCCGTCGCCAGTACTTGATCTGCCGGCACCACACGGTTGACGAAGCCCGCGGCCAGAGCCGCCTCGGCGGACATCGGTTGGCCGGTAAGCAGGATTTCCGCGGCCACCGCCGGTGGCATCAACCGGGCCAGGCGCGCCGTGCCGCCCATGCCCGGAATTAGGCCGAGGCGTACTTCGGACAGGCCGAGGCGAGCACCGGCGGCGACCACCGCCAAATCGCCAGCCAGCAGCATTTCCATGCCACCGGCGATGGCATGGCCGTTGGCGGCGACGACGAGGGGGCAGTTCAGGTCGAAATCCCTTAATGTGGCAGCGCCGGCCAGGCCGGTATCTGCCAGCATGGCTCGGTCCCAGTCGTCCTCGGCAGCGCGGACGCCGGTCATCAAAGGTATGGACCGCGCCAAATCGAAACCGGCACAGAACGTCGAAGCGCCCGCGCCGGTCAGCACGACGACACGCACGTCCGGGTCGTCACGAAGCGTCGGCCACAGCGCCGCCAGGCGGCCGATCAATTCCGGGCTCAGCGCGTTACGCGCTTCCGGTCGGTTGAGGCGGACAAGGGCGATATGGTCTTTGGTTTCGACTTCCAGCACCGTCATGGTGGCTCTCCTCGGAATGGCCGGTCGCCGTAACCATAGCAGATGGCCCCGGCTGGATGCAGGCCCGCCGCTGGTCTAGGCTAGAGCCGTTCTCGACAAGGAGCATTTGCCGATGCAGCCCAAAATCGTTTTCGTTACGCAGTTCACCGACACCGCGGCAATCGCCGAAGAGATGGTGCCAAAGGGATTCGAACTCGACATCGTCGACGCCGGCGGCCAGACGTTCCTAGCCGCACTCGGCGATGCGGAATACCTGGTCGGCTTTGTCGCCGGACAGATCACCACGACCCTGTTCGAAGCAGCACCTCGGCTCAAGCTGATCCAGCTCCTAAGTGCCGGCTATGACGGCGCCGATATCGCGGCGGCGCGCGGCGCCGGCGTGGCCGTTGCCAACAACGGCGGTGCCAACGCTATTGCGGTCGCCGAACATGCGTTGTTGCTGATGCTGGCGGTATCGCGGCGCCTGATTTGGCAGCATGGCAACGTCGCCGGCGGCCGCTGGCGCGGCAACACGGGCCTAGATATTCACGAACTGCACGGCAAGACGCTCGGCATCGTCGGCCTCGGCACCATCGGCAAAAAGACAGCACGGCTCGCCGCGGCCTTCGGCATGAGGGTGCTGTATTATGATATCGCCCGGTTGAGTGAAGACGCGGAAGACGCCTTGGGCGTACGCTTTCGCCTGCTGCCGGAGATTCTGCGCCAGTCCGATGTGCTGTCGCTGCATGTGCCGTTGAACGACTCCACCCACCACATGCTCGACACCGACGCCTTGGCGCTGATGAAGCCGTCGGCGATCGTCGTCAACACCAGCCGCGGCCCGGTGATCGACGAGACCGCCTTGCACCGGGCGCTCACCAACGGGGCACTGGCCGGCGCCGGCCTCGACGTCTTTGCCGAGGAACCGCCGCCGTCCAACCATCCGTTTTTCGAGTTGGGAAACGTCGTGTTGACCGCGCACCTGGCCGGGCCGACCGAGGAAAGCCATGTCGCCCGCATCAGAAACGCCTTCGACAATGTCCAACGCGTCGCCCGCGGCGAAGCGCCGCTTTGGGTGATTGCCGAACTGCGCTGACGGCCTTGTCAGGCCTCGTCCGCCGCGTCTAGTTTGTCCGACGGCCTTGGCCGAACACCGATTACATAGGAATAGGTACGATGACACTTGAAATCATTGGGTTTCCCCGCTCCAACTTCGTCCGCGCCGTGCGCATGGTCGCGCACGAAAAAGGCGTGGCGTATGAAAACATTAAGGCCATGCCCCACTCCGACGAGGTCAAGGCGATCAACCCGTTCGGCCAGATCCCGGTAATGCGCCACGACGGGCTGGAGATTTCCGAATCCCAGGCGATCGCGCGCTACATCGATACCGTGTTCGACGGCCCGGCATTGATCCCGACCGAGCCCAAAGCCGCGGCCCAAGTCAACCGTTGGGTTGCCGCCACCGCCACAGCCGTCGATCAGCTGATCATGCGCAAATATGTCGTCGAATATGCCTTCCACAAAGACGACGACGGCAACGTGGTGCGCACGGAAATCGACAAGGCCATCAAGCGCTTTCCGAAAATGTTCGCGACCCTGGATCAGGCCGTCGCCCAAGGCTATCTCGGCACGGACGCGTTCTCCATGGCCGACTGCTTCCTGGTGCCGATGTTGGCGGCGGCCCAGAACTTCCCCGAGGGCAAGGAGCACCTCGACGGCAGTGCCCAATTGAAGGGCTATTTCGGGCGCATCGCGGAACGCCCGAGCTTCATCGAAACCGGCGCATAGGCGGCCGTGAAGCAAAGTCCTTCGCTACGCTCAGTGTACTTTGCTTCAGTAGTAACACTGCGTTAGCGCATCTTGAGGCGGCTCGGCGATGCGCTAACAGCATTTTGTCGCAACCATATGGGTTGCGCGCTCTGATCATGACCTTTGGTCATGATCAGTAACAGATATGCTCAAATCAGACCGCCGGGCCGCCCCAAGGCCTGATTTGGCATTTTTTGTCCGGCAAAAAGTACAGCGAGGCGAAGCCGAGGAACTTTTTGACGATGAACTATAGGTTTGCTTTCAGGAACGCCAGGCTGCGTTCCCAGGCGAGCTTGGCGTCACCGGCGTCGTAGCGGGCGCTGGTCGGGTTGGCGAAGGCGTGTTCGGCCTCGTACCAATGGGCGTCAAGCGATTTGCCGGCCGCCTTCATGGCGCTCGCGAAGCTGTCGACCATGGCTCGGTTGATCCATTGATCGCCGGTCGCGAAATGGCCGAGTACCGGCCCTTTGAGCGACGCCAATTGGGCGGCGTCTTTGGCGACGTTGCCGTAATAGACAATCGTCGCCTCGGCCGGTGCCGCGAGGGATGCGTTGAGCGACCAGCCACCGCCGAAACACCAACCGATGGTGCCCAAGCCGCCGGATACCGCGTCATGGGCGCGCAGCCAGGCCATCCAGGTCTTCAGCGTCTCCGTGGCCTCGGCGGCGTCGACTTCGCCCATGTATTTGCGTGCGTCGCCGGGCTTGGTCGCGACATTGCCGTCGTAGAGGTCGATGGCGAGCGCGACATAGCCGGCCTCTGCCAGACTGGCGGCGACGGATTTGATCTGATCGTTCAGGCCCCACCATTCATGGACCAACAATACCGCCGGGGCCGGTTGGACCGACGGCAGCGCCAAAGCGGCCTTGACCGTTTTGCCGCCACTCAACGTCGCAGACACCGGTGCCAAACCGGCCGCCCAGGCGCGGCGCAACACCGGATCGGCCAAAATTGTCGCCAGCGACAAGCCGACCGCTCCGCCTAAAACCGTTCTGCGTGCCAACATCGTTAAGTCTCCGTTATGGTGTTGTGCGTTTGTATGCTTTGTCGACCGAGTCTCAGCCGTATTCGTCGATTTGATCCAATGGCCGCTTGCGGAAGAAAGTCTAAGATTTGGGCTCTTTCCTGACACATCAAACAACCGTGATGGCGGTGGCATGCCGGCGGCTAGCCATAACACTGTCGATTGGCTTGTGCCTGGTAACCGTCGTGCCATTGCGCGCTGCCGCCGAGCCCATCAAGCTGTCGACCTCGCGGCTGATGCTCAATCTCGAAGATCCCGGGCAAGACCAGGTCGGCAAACTGCGGTTTGCCGGCGGCATCGCCATCCGATCGGGCAATGACGCATTCGGCGGCCTGTCCGGTCTGGCGCTGACGCCGGCCGGCGACCGGATCATTTCGGTGTCGGACCGCGGCAATTGGTTCACCGCGATGTTGGTCGAGGACGATTTGGGTCGGCTCATCGGGTTGGATGCCGCCGAATATGGCCCGATGCTCGACGACATCGGCGGCCGGCTCGGCGGCTCATGGCGCGATGCAGAATCCGTCGAAGTCGGGCCCGCCGGAACCCTGTTCGTCAGCTTCGAGCGGGCGCATCGGGTCTGGCGCTATCAGATCGGCCGTAGCCTGACGGCGGCGCGCTCGGTCGAGCTGCGCAGCCCCTTGGCCTTGGCCGGCGCGCCGAAGAACGGCGGTATCGAGGCCCTGACGGTGCTGCCCAACGGTGAAATTCTGGCAATAAGCGAAGACTTCCGTGACAACAACAAGGATCTGCACGGCTGGCTGATGCATCTCGACGTGGCGCTGCCCATTACCTTGCGCGCCACCGGTGAATTCAAACCAACCGGGCTAGCAGTGCTGCCGGACGGAAATTTATTGTTGCTGGAACGCCGGTTTTCGCACATCGGCGGCCTCGGTATCCGGCTATCAACGATCGAGACCGAAACCGTGAAGCCGCGCGCGATGTTGATCAGCCGCGAAATCGCGCGCTTTGCGCCGCCGCTGACCGTCGATAATTTCGAAGGCGTCGCGGCCCGCGCCGGGCCCGACGGAAAAACCTGGATCTACATCATCTCCGACGACAATTTCCAGGCGATCCAGCGAACGTTGTTGCTGAAGTTCGAACTGATCGAATAGCCGGAACCGGCCTAATTGGCGGCTTCGCGGGCGGCCAAGCTTTTTTTGATCTCGCGTTTGATGCGGCGGGCATTGTCGGACAGGCGGGCATCAGACTGTTTGACCAGAAAGTTATCGAGCCCGTTATTGTGCTCCACCGAGCGCAGAGCGGCGGCCGTAACGCGAAAACGAATTGCACGACCAAGCGCTTCCGACGCGATTTTGGCGTAGCGCACGTTCGGCAGATACCGGCGGCGGCTCTTGATATTGGAATGGCTCACATTGTTCCCGGTCAGGACGCCTTTGCCGGTCAATTCGCAACGCCTTGCCATCTTGCTCTCTCGCAACCAAAAAAGTCCGCGCCGCCGGGAAGGGGCAGCGCTCCAGAACCGGGGGTTTCTACGCCAGCGCCTCGGCGCCGTCAAGCCTCTGGCGCGGTTTCGGCCGAGGCGCGGAACAATTGCACCAAAAGGGCAGCCGCCTGATTCGGCGTCATACGGCCGGCGCTGACGTCGGCTTCGATGTCTTCAATGCGCCGCGCGACCTCGGGTGCCGCACGCAGGGCGCCGGTCAGGCGCTCTGAAACCTCGCTCCACATCCACTGCCGGGCCTGGCCCGCCCGCAATTTGGTGAAGGCGCCATCGGCCTCGACGACGGCACGGAACGCGTCGATACGATCCCAGACGTCGGCGACACCGTCGCCGGTCAGCGCCGATGCCATAACCACTTCGGCGGTCCACAACGGGCTTTTTGGCCGGATCAAGCTTAAAGCCGCGCGATAGTCGGCGGCGGCGCGAACGGCGGCCGGTTTCAAATCGCCGTCGGCTTTGTTGACCACCAACAAGTCCGCCAGTTCCATGATGCCACGCTTGATACCCTGCAGTTCGTCACCGCCGCCCGGCGCCTGCAGCAACAGGAAAAAGTCGACCATGTCGGCGACCGCGGTCTCCGACTGCCCGACGCCTACGGTCTCGACCAAGACCACGTCAAAGCCCGCCGCCTCGACCGCAATCATCGATTCCCGGGTCCGACGCGCCACGCCGCCGAGGGTGCCGCCGGTCGGCGACGGCCGGATAAAGGCGTTCTGATTGCGCGCCAGCTGTTCCATGCGGGTCTTGTCGCCAAGGATCGAGCCACCCGACCGGCGCGACGACGGGTCGACCGCGAGCACCGCGACGCGATGGCCGGCGGCGGTTAAACGCAATCCAAACACTTCGATAAAGGTGGATTTGCCGACCCCGGGCGTTCCCGAAATGCCGATCCGAATGGTACGGCCGGCGGCACCGGCCAGCCGGCGCAGCAGATCCTGGGCCTGAGCTTGGTGGTCCTCTCGGGTCGATTCGATCAACGTGATGGCGCGCGCCAGGCTGCGGCGATTGCCGGCAATGACGGCCGCAGCCAGCCGTTCGATCGGATCGCCCGGTTTCGCCTTGCGGTTCACGCCGCCGCGGTCTTGCGCTGCTCGGCGATCAATTTCAGAATGTCGGCCGCCGCCGCCGGAATGTTGGTGCCCGGGCCAAATACCGCAGCAACACCGTTTGCCCGCAGATAGTCGTAATCTTGCGGCGGGATGACGCCACCGCACACCACGATCATGTCTTCGGCGCCCTCTGACTTAAGGGCCGAAACCAAATCCGGCACCAAGGTCTTGTGCCCAGCGGCAAGCGAAGAAATGCCGACGACATGGACGTCGTTCTCGATGGCATCGCGCGCCGCTTCCTCCGGGGTCTGGAACAGTGGCCCCACATCGACGTCGAAGCCGATATCGGCGAACGCGGTGGCGATAACCTTAGCGCCCCGATCGTGGCCGTCCTGGCCGAGCTTGACCACCAGCATGCGCGGCCGGCGGCCCTCGTTTTCTGCAAAAGTTTCGATGTCGGCCTGAATGCGAGCGAAGCCTTCATCGCCCTCGTAGGCCGCCGCATAGACGCCGCTGACCGAGCGAATCTCCGCCCGGTGCCGGGTAAAGACCGCCTCCAGCGCCATCGAAATCTCACCGACGCTGGCCCGGGCGCGCGCCGCATCGACGCAAAGCTCCAGCAGATTGTCCTGGCCCTCGGCTCCGGCCCGTAACGCGGCCAGTGCCGTATCGGTTGCCTCCTGATCGCGCTCGCGCCGAATACGGTCCAGGCGTGCGATTTGCGCCGTCCGCACCTTGGCATTGTCGACTTCAAGGATCTCCGGCCGATCGTCTTTGCCGGACTGGTATTTGTTGACGCCAACCACGGTTTCTTCGCCGCGATCGATGCGCGCCTGTTTGCGCGCCGCCGCCTCCTCGATGCGCAGCTTCGGCATACCGCTTTCGACAGCCTTGGTCATGCCACCCAGCGCCTCGACCTCCTCGATCAATTCCCAAGCCGCCGACGCCAGGGAATGGGTCAACGCCTCGACGTAATAGGACCCACCCAGGGGATCGACAACCTTGGTCACGCCGGTCTCTTCCGCCAGGATCAGCTGCGTATTGCGCGCGATCCGCGCCGAAAAATCCGTCGGTAGGGCAATCGCCTCGTCCAAGGAATTGGTATGCAGGCTTTGGGTGCCGCCGAGCACCGCCGCCATGGCTTCGAATGCGGTCCGTACAACGTTGTTGTAAGGGTCCTGCTCGGTCAGGCTGACACCCGATGTTTGACAGTGGGTGCGCAGCATGAGCGAACGCTGATCCTGCGGATCGAATTGTCGCATGATCCGCGCCCAGAGCAGCCGGGCGGCGCGCAATTTGGCGACTTCCATGAAGAAATTCATGCCGATGGCAAAAAAGAACGACAGCCGCGGCGCAAACCGGTCAACCGCGAGGTCGCGATCGAGCGCAGCGCGAACATAGTCGAGGCCGTCGGCCAAGGTGAAAGCCAGTTCCTGAACCGCGGTCGCGCCGGCTTCTTGCATGTGATAGCCGGAAATCGAGATCGAATTGAACTTCGGCATCTTGCGTGCGGTGTAGTCGATAATGTCGGCGACGATCCGCATCGACGGTTCCGGAGGATAAATATAGGTATTGCGGACCATGAACTCCTTGAGAATGTCGTTTTGGATGGTGCCGGCCAGTTTTTCCGTCGGCACGCCTTGTTCCTCGGCGGCGACAATGTAATTGGCCATGGTCGGCAACACGGCCCCGTTCATGGTCATCGACACGCTGACTTCGTCCAGCGGGATGGCGTCGAACAGGATCTTCATGTCCTCGACGGAATCGATGGCAACCCCGGCCTTGCCGACATCACCGACGACCCGTGGATGATCGGAATCATAGCCGCGATGGGTCGCCAAATCGAAGGCCACGGACACCCCTTGCTGGCCGGCCGCCAAGTTGCGGCGATAGAAGGCATTGGATTCCTCGGCGGTGGCAAAGCCGGCATATTGGCGCAAGGTCCATGGCCGGTTGGTGTACATGGTGGCCCGGACGCCGCGGGTAAACGGCTCGAACCCCGGCATATCATCGATCGCGCTCACGGCCTCGAGGTCTTCGGCGGAATAAACCGGCTTTATGGCGATGCCTTCCGGTGTCTGCCACGTCAGGCTGTCTGCCTCCCGCCCGCGTAGTTCCTTGGTCGCGAGCGCTTTCCAATCGTCGAGCGCTTTGGACGGTTTTTTGGACATCTCGATCACCTGTCAAAACGGGCCGGCAGTATTGCGCCGGCATTGGGGCCTGTCAAACCGCGCTGGGTGGGATGATTTTAACGCAAAATCATCGCAAAGTCGTGAACGAACCCTTGCCATCAGCGCCGGCAATCACGAATGTAGTCGGTAATGAATCAACAATCGGCACGCGCGGGATCCGGCCGGATTCGGGCCATTCTCGGACCCACCAATACCGGCAAAACGCATTTGGCCGTCGAACGGATGCTGGGGCATGCAAGCGGCGTCATTGGCCTGCCGCTCCGCCTGCTCGCCCGGGAGATCTATGACCGCGTGGTCGCGCTGCGCGGCCGCCGCTCCGTCGCCTTGATCACCGGCGAAGAAAAGATCCTGCCGCCCAACCCGGCCTATTTCGTGTGCACCGTCGAGGCCATGCCGCTGACCCGGGACTTCGATTTTCTGGCCGTTGACGAAATTCAGCTGGCCGCCGACGCCGAACGCGGCCACATCTTTACCGACCGCCTGTTGCACGCCCGCGGCAAGGAGGAAACCATGTTCCTCGGCGCGGCCACCATAAAATCCCTGTTGCGGCGGCTTTTGCCGGATGCCTTGATCGAGGAGCGGCCGCGGTTCTCCACATTGCGGCACAACGGGCACCGCAAGCTGTCACGGCTCGGCCGGCGCACCGCCGTCGTCGCCTTTTCGGCGGACGACGTCTATGCGATCGCCGAAGCGGTCCGCCGTCACCGCGGCGGCGCGGCCATCGTTATGGGAGCGCTGAGCCCGCGCACGCGCAACGCCCAAGTGGCGATGTATCAGGCCGGCGAGGTCGATTTTCTGGTGGCGACCGACGCCATCGGCATGGGTCTGAACATGGACATCGATCATGTCGCCTTTGCCGCCTTGCGGAAGTTCGACGGCAAGGCTGTGCGCCACTTGAACGCGGCGGAAATCGGCCAAATCGCTGGTCGCGCCGGCCGGCACAGCAACGACGGCAGTTTCGGCACGACCGCTGAGCTCGGATTGCTGGACGACGACTTGGCCGGCCAAGTCGAATCGCATGCCTTCAAGCCGTTACAAGTCGCCCGCTGGCGAAGCGGCAATCTGGCCTTTACTTCGCTCCGCGACCTCATTCGATCGCTCGATACGAAGCCGCCGAAGCCGTTCCTTGTGCGCCCCCGCGATGTCGACGACACCACCAGCTTGAAAGCGCTGGCGCGCAATCCCGCGGTATCCGACCGGGCCAACAGACCGGCGGCCATTCGTTTGTTGTGGCAGGTCTGTCAGATACCGGATTTCCGCAAGACACTGCCGGAACATCATGTCGCGCTGCTGGCCCGTATTTTCGACCATCTGGTCGGCTCCGACCACGGCCTGCCGACCGACTGGATTGCCGGCCATGTCAATCCGCTGGATCGCACGGACGGCGACATCGACACCTTGGCGAACCGCATTGCCGCCATTCGGACCTGGACCTATATGGCGCATCAGAACGATTGGATTGGCGACGGCCCCTATTGGCAGGAACGCACCCGCGAAGTCGAGGATCGCCTGTCCGATGCCTTGCATGCACGGCTGGCGCAACGCTTCGTCGACCGCCGAACATCGTTGCTGGTCAACCGCTTAGGCGACGGCGACTCCTTGCTCGCCAGCGTCAACGAAGCCGGTGCCCTTGCCATTGAGGGCGAGACGGTCGGGCGATTGAACGGTCTCAGTTTCGTGCTCGATCGGACGGTCCATTTGCAGCACCGCGGTGTCCGCACCGCCGTCAACCGCGCCTTGGCCGACACCGTTGCACGGCAGGCCCGGCACCTGGAAGCGGCGGCCGATGACGCCTTCAGTCTTGACACAAAAGGACAAATTCATTGGCAAGCCGCGCCGGTCGCAAGAGCGACCGAAGGCGATCGCCCGCTATCGGCGCGGGTCCGGCTTCTGACCATCGATTATCTGGAAGGGCCGCGTGCGCATCGTGTGCAGCAGCGCTTGCAGCGTTGGATCGATGCCCGAATCGCGCGGCTATTGCAGCCGTTGATCGCCCTGGACTCCGTGCCGTTTTCCAGTGCCGCGCGCGGCGTCGCCTATCAACTGACCGAGGCATTCGGGGTGCTTCGGCGCGATCAAATCGATGATCCGTTGCGGCGCTTGGAGTCCAAGGATTTCGGCCGGTTCAAATACAATGGCGTGGTCATTGGCGATACCGGGATATTCTTGCCAGCCCTGCTCAAACCGGAGGCGACGGCGCTCCGATGTTTGTTGTGGGCCTTGAAGCATGGTCAGTGCGATCTCGACTTGGCACCACCGGCGCCGGGGCTGGTTTCGGTTGCAACGGATGCCGCCGTACCTGATGACTTCTATCGCGTTGCCGGCTTTTATTGCTATGGCGCGATCGCCGTACGGGTCGATATGGCTGAACGTCTCGCCGTCCGCTTGCGGCAGTCGGCCAAGAAGGGTCCGCTCACTCTTAGCGCGGAGTTCCTCTCCCTGCTGGGTTGCGACCACAGCAGGCTCGAGGCGGTGATCAAAGCCATGGGCTATGTCCGTACCGAAGCCGACGGCGGGTCCGAGCCGCAATTCGTCCGTGCGGAAAAAAGGCATCGGCGGGTTCGCCGTAACACCGCCTCGGTAAGTCGGCGCAAGCGCCCGCCGGCAGCGTCGGAATCGCCGTTCGCCGTTCTTCGCGACCTGCAAGGCAAATGACCGATCCGACTATCCGCATCGACAAATGGCTCTGGTACGCCAGGTTCTTTAAATCGCGCAACCTGTCGGCCAAACTGGTCGAAGCTGGCCGGGTCCGAATCAACGGCACCAAAATCCGCAAATCGAGTGCCGCGATCCGGGTCGGCGACGTCCTGACATTTCCGCAATCCAAGACCATCCTGGTGGTCCGGGTCGAGGCGCTCGGCGAACGCCGGGGACCGGCACCGGAAGCCCAACAGCTCTACGTCAATTTGACCGACTAGCCTTTAGCCGGCTCTTGATCCGTGGCCCCGAGACGTGTATGGCGAGACCATGTTCGGTCGACTGAAAAAACTGGTGTCGGCAACCCTGATCGATCAGGCCTCCGTCACCACCCACAGCCACGACGAGAAGCAACTGGCTTCGGCGGTTTTGCTGATCGAAGCGGCCAGTCTCGACGGTGAGATCTCCGCCGATGAGGAAGCCACGATCGCGGCGCTGATGGAGCGGCATTTCGGTTTATCTGGCGACGAAGCCACGGCCTTGATCGAGGACGCACGGCAGACGCAATCCGAGGCCAACGAGCTGGTGCGGTTCACGCGCGCGGTCAAGTCGGCGTTCGGCCCGGAGGAGCGGATTCAGATTATTGAAATGCTCTGGGAAGTGGCGTATGCCGATGGAGAATTGCACCACTATGAGGCTGCCCTCTTGCGCAAAGTCGGTGGATTGATTTACGTATCCGACCGGGATCGCGGTGCTGCGCGCAAGCGCGTGCTATCGAGACTTGGTATTGCCGGCGCAACCACCTAGGGGGCCGGTGGGTAAAAGAACATGGTTAGCGGATAAAATCGGAGAACGGACATGACCTATGTGGTCACGGAACCTTGCATCAAGTGCAAATATATGGACTGCATCGAGGTCTGCCCGGTGGATTGCTTCTATGAAGGCGAGAACATGCTGTCCATTCACCCGGACGAATGCATCGATTGCGGCGTCTGCGAACCGGAATGCCCGGTCGAAGCGATCATTCCGGACACCGATCAGGAAGCCGACGAATGGGTCGAGCGCAATCGCGCCTGGTCCGAGAAATGGCCAAATATCACCCGCAAAGGCGAGCCGCCGGCCGACGCCGACAAATACAAGGACGAAACCGGCAAATTCGAGAAGTATTTTACCGAAAACCCCGGCACCGGCAGCTAGAGCAACAAACCCGCCGTGGATTGTCGGGCATTTTGGGTCCGGCCCCACGAAGCTGGGATTTGTCTGTGTTTTATGTTATACTCGACGTTCCGAGACGGGATTGTGTGAGCCCAACGGGAAACCTAGCGACGCCGCTAATGTTTTACACGACCTGATGTCGATCACCGCGCCGAAGTGACTTTGGCGGCGGATGGATCGGTTTGGCCGTGCCCGTTTAACTGATTCGACAGACACAAATCCGGCCGGAACCGATTGAGCGGGAGCGTTGGAGAAAAAGGTGGATATGGCGCAAGAATTTGATTTCAGTGCAGACGAGTATGTGGTTTACCCGACACACGGCGTCGGCCGCATACAAGGTATCGAGCAACAAGAGATTTCCGGAACGCAACTCGAACTTTTCGTCATCGATTTCGAACACGACAAAATGACCCTCAGAGTGCCCGTCCACAAAGCCAAAAGCACGGGCATGCGCGCGCTTAGTTCGCCGAAGAAAATGAAAACCGCGCTCGACACGTTGAAGGGACGGGCGCGCGTCAAACGCACTATGTGGAGCCGTCGGGCGCAGGAGTACGAGGCCAAGATCAACTCCGGCGATCCCGTATCCATCGCCGAGGTGGTCCGCGATCTGCATCGCAACGCCGGCCAACCCGACCAGTCCTACAGCGAGCGTCAAATCTACGAATCTGCGAAAGGTCGACTGGCCCGGGAAGTGGCCGCCGTTGAAAGCATCAACGAAGAAGAAGCGAACGCCAGACTCGATACGTTGTTGGTTGCCTAGATCAAAGTGTTAGAGCAACTTGCCTGCGTTCGAATGAACACAGGTTGCTCTAGCGTCGATTCATTCCCAATTTCTCGTCTGACTTCTAGCCTGTCGGACGATTACGATCGTTGGTTCCGCCCCTGATGCGCCGTCAACAATCGCCAATTTTTGCCAGACTGGAATGTCCGCGACGGATTTGGGCGGTGGCGGCGATCCATGGCGAGGCGGCGCGGTTGACCGATCTGCACGGCCAACTGGCGCGGGTGATCGAGCCGGGCGACCGACTGGTTTATCTTGGCAATTATCTTGGGCTCGGCACGGAAATCACCGCTACTTTGGACGAATTGCTGTCGTTTCGGCGCGCCTTCCTGACCATCCCCGGTATCGAGCCGCAGGACATCGTGTATTTGCGCGGCGCACAAGAGGAAATGTGGTGGAAATTGCTGCAAGTGCAATTGGCCACCAGTCCGCTGCAGGTGTTCGATTGGATGATCGAAAACGGACTCGACGCGACGCTCAAAGCCTATGGCGGCTCCGCCACCGAAGGGCGCAGCCGGTTTCGGGAAGGCGTGCTGGCCACCACCAAATGGACCGGCCGCCTACGCGATAATCTGAAAGCGCATCCCGGTCACGACGAATTGCTCGCCTCGGTCAAGCGCGCGGCCTTCTCGGAAGGCGGCGAATTGCTGTTTGTCCATGCCGGGGTCGATCCCGGCCGGCCGCTGGATGCCCAGCAGGACATATTTTGGTGGGGCGGTGCGGATTTCAGCGCCATCCGGGACTCTTATGACGGGTTTCAGCGGGTGATCCGCGGCTTCGACCCGGATCACCAAGGCGTACAATTCGGCCCGGCAACCGCCAGCATCGACGGCGGCGCCGGCTTCGGCGGCCCGTTGACGGCCGTCTGCTTCGACCTCGACGGCGAACCGGTCGAGACCTTAAACGCCTGAGACTACCGTTATTTGCTGATCACTTTGACCCGCTCGCCGACTTTCAACGGCTGGTCGGGCGTGCGCGCGTTCAGCACCTCGAACAGCCGCTTCGGCTCTTGGGCTACGGCCATGCTTTTGACGAAGTCCTCTATCGTGTCGCCGCGCTTCACAGTGACAACACGGATCCGCAATGGCTGGAGTTTGGCCGCTTCTTTCGCGCTCATCCGCCGGAAGCTGCCGACGGTTTCATCCATGCGCCGTACCATGGCCCCGGCCGCCCGCACCGGTGTCGAAAACAGGAACCGGTAAAGCCGCCGTTTTTCCGCCCGAATGGCCGCGACATAGACCACAAACTGGCCTTTTTTGTTACGCACAGTAGCGGTACCGGTCGCCGCCGCCATGCCGTTGATCGTGGTGCCTTGGACCTTGTCAAAACGCAGGTTCCGGGCCCAAACATTTTTTACGTAATTCGCAATGTTGTCGGGCGAGCGCTGCGTCGCTTTTGAGTCCATATCGAAAACCATGACGGTTTCGGCCGGCCCGCGCGCCAGGACCGCGGCCTTGCCGTTGCGTATTTGGAAGCCTTCGGGGACCTCGAAGGCGAAGCGCAAGGTTGGGTGCGAGAACTTGCGGCCTCTGACAAATCCGTTCTTGGGATCGTCGCCGTAGATCATGCCATCGATGTGATCGAGGAAACGGTCGCGGTAGCGTGGCGCGTCGGGCTTGCCCTTGCCCTCGGCCTTGCGGTAGGCCCGGCGCACCCGTTCCGGTGTCTGCGGATGCGTGGCGAATATCGACGCCCCCTTGGCTTTTCCCGGATTGATGCGCGCCGCGAAATCGTGGTAACGGCCAAGGCTTGACAGAATGTCGCCTTGTGCCGCCGGTTGGTAACCGGCCCGGGACATATAGCGCACACCGAGAGAATCGGCCTGGAATTCCTGATCGCGGGAATAGCTGGCGAGCCAGGCCTGGCCGCCGGCTTGGCCAAGTTGGGCCAGCGCCCGGCTGCCGGTCGCCGCGCCGAGAACAGCGGCCGCAATGCCGACCCCTTGCGCCTGGCTATAGCGTTTGGCGGTGTGCCGGGCGGTCACATGGCCGACCTCGTGGGCCAGGACGCCGGCCATCTCGGCCTCGCTGTTCATCAAGGACATCAGACCTCGGGTGATATAGACGTAGCCGCCGGGCAAGGCAAAGGCGTTCATTTCCGGCGTGTTCAACACAGTGATCCTGAATTGCGTTGCCGGAATTTCGGACTTGGCGGCGACCCGGCCGCCGACTTCGGCGACATAGCCGGTCACACCCGGATCGCCATAGACGCCATCGAATTGTTCTAGAATTTTGGGATGTTCCTGCGCCCCAACTTTCAGCTCGTCATCGGGGGACATAAACGGTGTAAAGTCCTGGTCACCGGTCGCCGGGTTTCGGGTCAAGCAGCCGGCAAGCACCGCAATCAAGCCGACACTGACCAAAACGTTCCGAACGGCTCTGCCGGCTGTCGCCGATTTCGATGGCACTTCTAACGCTCCAACAATTCAATTTGCGCCGGATGGGTGACCTCGATCATCGCACCATTGTACGATTTGAGCCAGCCGCGGACGCGCACCGGCCGGCCGGCCCAGGACGGCCAATCGACCTTTTCATCGGCCGCAGCATCGAACCGGCGCACGGCACGGCGACCGATGGCGATGGTGAAATCGGTGCGCCAATCGGGCCCAAAGTTCAAGTAGGCGCGCCCTTTGACCAGAGCAGCCCCGGTGAGCCGGCCTTCGACCAGCTTGAACTCGCCAATGAATCGGCCGGCGTCGGCGGCGTTGACGACGTAATAGTAGGGATGCGCCCAAATTCCATGGCGCGCGGCGCGGGCGGTACGCTCAAGCGCCAACATTTCATCGACCATGGCGGTGTTGTCGTAGAAAGAATAGACCCGGGCCATGCCTAAGCGCAGCATCTCGCCTTGAGCCCAGAGCCCGTCGCGTCGGTGAACATGGGCCAATTCGCGGCCATGCCGGTCGGTCCTGCGCCCGCCATAGGACAACATCACGGTCTTTCCGGCAAGCAATGATGACAGCGTGTCCTTGGCCACGTCGGCCAGCGGCCAGGTCGGGAAATCTCGGCGGCCAAGCGGTAATTTCGGCGCCTGAATGCCGACCATGCGAACCTCGCGCCGATCATCGAGCACGACGGTGTCGCCATCGACGACCTGGACCACCACGCCCGGCGCCGGATCCTTGACCAACCCGGCCGCAGCAGTCGCCGGAAGAAGCCCGAGCAGCAGCGCCAGAACGGCCAAGCGCATGGCTCTAGAGCCGCCTTTTTACCGCCAGCAACGCCGTCATCAAGATCAATCCGGTAACGAAGCCACCGACATGGTCTTGCCAGGCGATTGAGGCGCCGCCACCGAACAAAGCCGAGCCAAACACGCCGAATACCACGTTCACACCCATGATCACGGCGACAAACGTGAGCATGCGACGGGTCCGATAGGCAACGGTCGGCGAGAACATCAAAGGCACCGCGCCGCCGATGGCGCCGTACCCACCACCCGATGCCCCGAGCAAAACAACATGCTCCGGTCCGCCGATCAAAATCTGGCCGACGGCACCGCCGACGCCACAGAGCAGGAAAAACAGCACGAACAGCGGTGCGCCGATGACACGCTCGACGACGCTGCCGAACGCCAGCAGCATGCCGGCATTGACCAGCACATGCAGCCAGTCGAAATGCAGGAACATATGCGCGACTAAGGTCAGCGCCGCCTGACCGGTCGGCGGTGCCGTTCCGGCAATGAACTCGGCATAGATGCGGGCCGGCACTAGGGCGAAATGCGACAAGATCCACATCGCCTGTTCGTCCGGCAGGACCCGACCAACGGCAAAAATCACGACCAAGATGGCGGCCAGTGCCATCGTTGCCGGCGGCGCGTTGAACACCGGCGGGTTGGTACTGTTTCCGCCGAAGCTCATGGTCGGCTTACCCCGGCATGCTTGTGTTGCCAATCGGCGACATAGGAATCGAGTTCGTCGATCAATCGCCGGCGGCGGTCTTGGCTGATGAACGCGGCCTCGAAAGACGTGCGGGCGAAGGCCGTCAAGTCTTGCTCGGTCAGGGAAAGGGCGTGGGCGACGGCGACAAAGTTGTCGTTCACATAGCCGCCGAAATAGGCCGGATCATCGGAGTTCACGGTCACTTTCAGGCCGCGCCGCGCCATCTCTCGCAGCGGATGCCGGTCAAGCGATGGCACACCGCCGAGCCGGAGATTGGAAAGCGGGCACACCGTCAAAGCAAGCCCTTCGGCGACGATGCGCTCGACCAAGGCGGGATCCTCCATGGCGCGGTTGCCGTGATCGATGCGCTCGATCTGCAAAACGTCCAAGGCCTCCTGCACGTAACTCGGCGGCCCCTCCTCGCCGGCATGGGCAACCAGGCGGAAACCTTCCGCGCGGGCTTTTTCGAACAATCGGGCGAATTTGCCCGGCGGATGGCCGCGCTCCGACGAATCCAGGCCCACACCGATGATCCGGTCCTTGAAAGCCAGCGCCTGCCGCAGCGTGGCCAAGCCGTCTTCCTCGTCCAAATGCCGCAGGATGCAGAGTATGAGCCCGGAACTCAGATCGTCGCTCGCCGCCGCCTCATCCATGGCCCGGGTAATGCCGGCGATGACCGTCTCGAACGGCACGCCACGGGCGGTATGGGCCTGCGGGTCGAAAAACAGCTCAACATGGCGCACCCGATCGTCTTTGGCGCGCGCCAGATAGGCACGGGTCAACTCGTAGAAATCGACCTCTTGGCGCAACACCGCCATGCCTTGATAGTAAATGTCGAGGAAGTCCTGCAGGTCGTTAAACGCGTAGGCTTGGCGCAGATCGTCGACCGATGCATAGGGGATGGCGATGCCATTGCGCTCGGCAATGGCGAACAGCAATTCCGGCTCGAAACTGCCTTCGATATGGATATGCAACTCCGCTTTCGGCAGGCCCCGAATGAAAGCGTCAATCTGGTTCATGCGGTGACCGTATCCTGAACTGTTTGCGCATTCCTTGTCTCGCCGCGGTGTCTGACGGACAGCAGTTGCGCCGCGGTCGCCACCGCGATTTCCGCCGGTGACTTGCCGCCGATATCAGCCAATCCGATGGGACAGACAAGCTGCTCGACATGCGCCGCCGCCACGCCGCGGGCCAACAAGCGCCGCTCGAAGCGCGCACGCTTGGTCGCTGAACCAATCAAGCCGACATAGCGCGCATCGCCGCGTCGCATGATGGCGTGCAGGATATCGAAGTCAAGCTGATGGGAATGGGTCATGATCAAGAATAGGCTGTCGGCGTTGGCTTCCGTTGCGATCGCCACCGGCACAGCGGTTTCAATGGCGCGGACCCTGGCCGGCAGACCAACAGGAAAGACCGCCGGTCGGGAATCGATCCACTGCACGGTGAACGGCAGGCCATCCAGGCACCGCACCAGCGCCTGTCCGACATGTCCGGCGCCAAACAGATAAAGCGCCGGGTCTTGCGACAGCGGTCGCCGCAAGAAATAGGCCGGCCCGTCGGCGGCCGCGCCCAACCGCACCAGCGCGATTGCCCCGGGCTCCGTAAGTCCGTCAAGCGCCTCGCCGACGGCGGCCGGCAAGTCAGGCGGCCGCGCATCCAAAGCGATAGACCAGTACTGGCAGAGGCCCGTGTCACCGATCGGCCCGGTCACCAACAAGCGATCCAACGGTTCGTCTTCCGAGACCGGTTCGAACAACAGGGTCGCGACACCGCCGCAACATTGGCCGAGCGCCGGGCCAAGCTGAAAGGTTTCCAAAAATGGTGCCGACCGGCCGTCTGCCAACTGCCGGCGCGCCTTTTCGATTGCGACATATTCCAGATGGCCACCGCCGATCGAGCCGACAATGCCTTTGGCATCAACGATCATGCTGACGCCGCATTCACGCGGTGTCGAGCCGGACGCCTCGGCCACGACCACTTGAACGCGGTTCGGCGTCTCTTGCACTAACTTCCCCTATAGGTCGAATACGAGTACGGCGACAACAACAGCGGCACATGATAGTGCTGGCCGGCGTCGGCGATGCCGAACCGAATCGGAACTTCGTCCAAAAACGCAGGGTCCGGCAATTCGACGCCCTTGGCGCGGAAATAGTCGCCGACGGCGAAGATCAATTCGTAGGCGCCGGGCACAAAGTCGGCGCCGGCCAACAGCGGCCCGTCGCAACGCCCGTCGGCATTGGTCCGCATGCGCCCGAGGCTTTGGCGGCCATCCGACAGCCGGAATAGTTCGATTGCCACGCCGGCCGCCGGACAGCCATGCGCGGTATCCAGGATATGCGTGGTCAACTGACTCATCGTCTCGATTCTCCACTGACTTTAGCCGACCACCATAGCATAATTTGCTCTTGGATCCCTATCACCGCTCGTTGGTATAAGGCCTGCGAAAGGACATGCGATGACCGATAATCCGGCGACCACCATCCGTCAATTCCTGCACGGCCAGGCCGAGGCACAGCAGGCATTTTTAGCCGAACTGGTGCGGATTCCGTCCGACAATCCGCCGGGCGACTGTGCCGCTCATGCCGAGAAGACGGCAGCGCTGCTGACGGCGCTCGGGCTAACTGTCGAGGCCCATGCCGTGCCGGCCGCGGATTGCCAGGCCCATGGCATGCAAAGCGTTACCAATTTGATCGTCCGCCGCCGCTTCGGCGATGGCCCGACCATCGCGCTCAATGCGCATGGCGACGTGGTGCCCCCAGGCGATGGCTGGACCACGAATCCCTACGGCGCGGAAATCCATGACGGCATGATGTACGGCCGCGGCGTTGCCGTGTCGAAATCGGATTTCGCCACCTTTGCGTTTGCCTTGTTGGCCCTGGAACAAATCGCACCGACACTCAAAGGCACCATCGAATTGCATTTCACCTACGACGAGGAAGCCGGCGGCCTGCTCGGCCCCGCCTGGCTATTGGCCCAGGATTTGACGCGGCCGGATATGGCCGTTGCCGCGGGATTCGCTTACAGCGTCGTCACCGCCCACAACGGTTGCCTGCATCTGGCCGTCGAGATCACCGGCAAATCGGCCCATGCCGCCGACCCGGGATCGGGCCATGATGCGCTGGCCGCAGCCAACAAGGTCTTAAGCGCACTCTATACGGTGCGCGAGACGTACACCGAGAAACAATCCGCTGTCGATGGTATCGGTTCGCCGTCCCTGGTGGTTGGGCTGATCGAAGGCGGCATCAACACCAACGTCGTGCCTGACAGAGTGACGCTCCGAATGGACCGCCGGCTCATTCCGGAAGAAGACGCAAAACAGGCCGAAGCCGACCTGCGTGATCTGATCGCGGCCACCGTCGCGCCGTTGGACGGCATCGCCTGCAAAGTCGAGCGCATCCTGTTGGCGGAACCGCTGCGGCCGATCGACGGCACGGACCGATTGGCCGAGGTGTTTTGCCGGCACGCCTCGGCGGTCATGGGCGCGCCGATCATCACCGCCGGCGTGCCGCTCTACGCCGACGCCCGGCTTTACGCCACGGCCGGCGTGCCCACCATCATGTACGGTACCGGCCCGCGTGACATTCTGGATGCCAACGCTCATCGTGCCGACGAACGCATTCGGCTAAGCGATCTCGCCAAGGCAACCGAGGTCGTGGCGCTGGCGGTCGCCGAGATCCTGTCGTAGCCGTATTGGACCGCGTTAAAATTTGAAAACGCGGTCAGGGCCGCGACCGCGGCCCCGGCGCGGTTAGCGCCGCCCCCGCGGAGCCATGCGCCGTAGGCGCATTGGCGCGAGCACAACAATCGAGATCTGATTCGACAAAAATCGAAACAGATCTACCGCGGCCAGGGCCTGAGGCCGATCAGGCCGCCGTCGATTGGCAGGAACGCACCGGTGACCCAGCGCGATTCGTCGCTCGCCAGATAGACCGCGCCCCAGCCGATGTCCCAACCGGTGCCGCGGGTGCCGAGCGGCACCATGGTGGCGCGGCGTTCGCGCGCTTCGGCGCCCATATAGGCGACCATCGGCGTATCGACAGAGCCGACGATCAAGCAATTGCAGCGGATGCCGTCGGCGGCATAATCGGCGGCCACCGAATAGGTGAAGCCATGCATGCCGGCCTTCGACGTGGCATAAGCAGCAGCGCCGACGTCGCTCATCAGGCCGCGGGCGCCGGCGATCGAAGAGATGTTGATGATCGAACCGCCGCCGGCGCGCTTCATCGCCGGTATAGATGCCCGGGTTGCCAGCATGGTGGATTTGAGATTGACGGACATGACCTCGTCCCACTTGTCCTCGGTCGCCGCCTCGACGTTGCCGCCGCCGCCGATGCCGACATTGTTGACCAGGATGTCGAGGCGGCCGTAGCGGTCCTCGGCCGCGGCCACCATGCCGTCGGCGGTCTCGGCCTGGACGACGTCGCCGGCGAATACCGACGCTTCGCCGCCTTCATCGGCGATTTCCTTGGCCAAGTCTTCGGCCCGCTCCGCCGACCGGTTGACCAAGACCACCTTGGCGCCTTCGCGGGCGAACAGCACGGCCATCGCTTTGCCGTTGCCGACACCTTCGCCGCGTGAGGCCGCGCCGGTGACGATCGCCACCTTGCCGTCCATACGTCCTGCCATGGTTTCCTCCCCGTTGTTCTATTCCGGATAGCGCCAAGGCGCCGCCGGTTGATCGGCGTCTTTGTCCAATGTCCAGTTTGGTACCGACAGGCCGTCGGCGACGTCAGTGAAAACCATGCGCACGCGGCTGCCGATGCCGACGGCGGCGACCGCCTCTGGCCCGGCCAGCTGGCCGTCCGCCGTCACCAAATTGCCGATGACGCGCAGCGCTTCGTTAAGCGTAGGCTTGCCTTGCTGGTGATCCAGCTCGACCAGCAAGGTCAGATACGGCACATGCTCGCGGAACGCCGGTTGTATGGCGTGGCGGACCTCGGTGTAGCTGTGCACCGTGCCGCGACCCTCGACCGGCACCCAGGTCGCCGCTTCCGCCATGCACCAGGGGCAAGCGGTGGTCGGTGGATAGCGCACCAGGCTGCAGCCGTCGCAGTTTTGCAAATGATAGCTATGCTCAGCGCAATGGCTGAAATAGGCCAGATTCTCGCGATCCAGTTCCGAGATGTTCAAAGGCATGCCCAGATAGTCGGCGGTTGGCATTGTTCGGTCTCCTGTTCCTCGTTTGTCTGCTTCAGCCGCGGCGCATGACCAAGGCGGAGCCGGTGCCGGGTGTCGCCCATCCGAGATTGGCGGTTAGTTCGGCATCCTTGACCTGGCGGCAGCCGCCGGTCGCATAATCGTAGGTATGCTGGCGCCGGCCGTCAGGCCCGATGGGGCAGGAATCGTCGGCGTCGTGGCGCAATTGGCGGACATTTTCGACGACCATGCTGACGCCGTGGGTGTAGCCCTCGCAGAGGTGGCCGCCGCTGGTGTTGTTGGGCCGGCGGCCGCCCAGCTCGATGGTGCCGTTGCTCACATAGTCGCCGCCCTCGCCCTTGGCACAGAAGCCGTAATCCTCGAGCTGCATCATGGTGGTGAAGGTGAAGGCATCGTAGGAGCCGGTGACGTCAATATCCTGCGGCGTCACATCGGCGTTCGGCCACAATATGTCTTTCGCATAATGGCCGGCCACCGTCGAGATCGGGCCGTGCTGGTAGATCATGTCGATACGCGGCTTGCTGACCCGGCCTGCAACGGCGCGGATCAGCGCCGGCCGGTGGCGGCAGTCGCGGGCTCGTTCGGCGCTGGTCACGACGATCGCCGTCGCGTTGTCGGTCTCGACGCAGCAGTCCAACAAATGCAGCGGCGTGCAGATAATGCGGCTGGATAGGACATCCTCGACCGAGACCCGTTTCGGGTAGCAGGCCTTGGGGTTGTTGGCGGCGTGGCGCGAATGGGCGACCTTGACCATGGCGACTTGCCCAGGCGTCGTACCGTAGTCGTACATGTGACGCATGAATGCCGGGGCGAATCGCTGCCCCGGGCTTTGCCAGCCGTGGGTGCGCTCGTGCAGTTGCTCGTTTTGGATCGGCGCGACAGAACGGGCGCCGGTGCCGCCGACCCGGGTCTGGGAGTAGCCGTTCATGGCGCGAAAGATCACCACGGTCCGGCACATGCCGGCCTCGATCACACCCATGGCGATGCCGACCAGTGCCTCGGTGGAGGAGCCGCCGCCGAACACGTCCATATAGAAATTGAGCCGGATGCCGAGGTCGCTGGCTACAAACGGCGTAAAGGTCGAATCGCCGGAGCTATACGACAGCATGCCGTCGACGTCGGCCGCCTCCAGGCCGGCATCGGTGATGGCGTTGCGCACGGCCCAGGTTGCGAGCGCCCGGGTGGTGCGGTCCGAGCCGCGGCGATAGGTGGTCTCGCCGACGCCGGCGATGGCGTATTTTTCGCGCAGCTGAAAATCGCTGGTGGCGTCGATCTCTTGTGCTTGGGACATTGCTGAGAAGTCTCCCCTGACGGTGTCTTAATGGCATTGAAAATAGGTCGCGCTAGAGGTCCATGTCGTCGGCGTAGGCGAACAGCGCCGGCGTCCCGCCGGTATGCAGGAAGACGACGGTTTCATCGCCGCCGACACGGCCGCTTTCAATATGATCGATCAGCGCCGCCATCGCCTTAGACGAATAGACCGGATCGAGGAACAGACCCTCGGTCTCCGCCACCAGCTTGATCGCCCGCCGGCCTTCGGGGCTGACAATGCCGTAGCCCGCACCAACATAGCCATCGTCATTGATGATCTCTTCGGCGGACGGGGCACAATCGAGACCGAGCAGACCCGCCGCATGACCGGCGACGGCGGCAATATCGGTTTGGCGGTCAATCTTGAAATGGATCGGCGTGACACCGACGACCCGGGTCTTGAGACCCAGGGCCTTGGCCCCCAACGCATAGCCGGCCGGTGTCGCATTGGCCGCCGACAGGTAAATGGCGTCGGCTTCAAATCCGTGTTCGGCCATCTGAACGGCGAGTTCGGCCATGCCGTCGACATAGCCAATCGCCGACAAGGCAAGCGTCTCGGTTGCCAGTGGCGCAATCAAGTACGGCCGGCGCCCAGCGCTCTCCAGCGCCGCGGCCTTGGCTTCCAAGTACGGCGCCAAGTCTTCGATGTGCGGGATATCGGCGATCTCGACATCGGCGCCCATCAGGTAATCGAGCAGCAGGTTGCCTTGGCGCGCCGGTCCCTTGACCCCATGGACCAGGACCAGCGACACGGAAAGGCCCTGTTTCGCCGCCGCCGCGGTGATCTGCCGGCACCAGTTGGACTGGGTATAGGCGCCGGCGACGATGGTGTCGGCGCCGGATTTAAGAATGTCTGCGAACAGGAACTCGAGCTGGCGCGTCTTGTTGCCGCCGAAGGCGAGGCCGGTCATATCGTCGCGTTTTACGTAGATCTTCGGCCCGCCGAGCGCTTTCGTCAGGCGCGGGCAGAAGTCGAGCGGCGTCGGCAGATGGGCAAGACGCACCCGGTCGAGGCGGCCGATACGGTCGCGCAATTCTGCGACCCGGGTTTCGAGGCCACTCATGTCGCCCAACCGCCGCTGAACGGCACCGCCTGGCCGACGAAGAAGTCGCTTTCACTACTGGCCAAAAACAAAGCGAACGTCGCGTCTTCATGGGGTTTCGCCAGGCGGCCGAGCGGCACCTCGCGTTCCAGGTTGGCCTTGAACTTGGGGTGGGCCTGCAGCTCGGGCGGATAGTAGGCCGGATTCTCCACCCAATTTTGAGCGATCAGATTGAGGTGCACGTTGTCACGCGCGAGTTCGGCGCCGGCTGATTTCACGTAAGAAATTTGGGCGCCGCGGGCTGCCGAATAGGCCGCGAGGCGAGCCATCGGCCGGAGCGGCACCGAGCTGCCATAGACCACGATCTTGCCGGCCCGGCGGGCGATCATCTGCGGCACCACGGCACGCACCAGGCGGTGCAAGGGATGCACCATGACGTCGAAGGCGGTAGTGAACTGATCGTCGGTCAGATCCGCGACCTTGGTGCCGAAGAAATTCGGCGCTGCCAGATTAGCGATCAGGATATCGACGTGGCCGGCCCGCTCAATCAAGGCCGCCGCCGCTTCGGGCTCGGTCAGGTCAGAAGTGTCGGCGATGATCTCCGCGCCTTCCGACTGGAACAAGTCGATGGTCGCCGGACCCATGAACTCTTCCGCCTGGGTGACCACGACACGTTTGCCTTCGATTCGACCGGCCATTCGTACCTCCTATGGGCGGACGCGCCTTTCGCCCATCGACGGCGCCACCGTTAAGTCTATAGTGCCTAGATTAAGGGTCGATGCAACGGAGGGCCGGATATGTTGGAAGTCGAATGGGCGCGCATGAAAGCGCATGAACTGCGCCGCCTCGCCGAACAGGACGCCATCGTCATCGTGCCGGTGGCCGCGATCGAACAGCACGGGCCGCACATGCCGGTGGCGACCGATTCGATGATCGCCCATGAGGCAAGCTGCAGGGCCGCACGCCTGGTGGCCGAAACCGAACCGGTCGCCGTGCTGCCGACCGTCTGGAGCGGCCTGTCACCCCATCACCTGCCGTTCGGCGGCACCATTACAATTCGCTCGTCGACGTTCTTCAGCCTGCTGCGCGACATTGTCGACAGCCTTCGCACCCAAGGTTTCCGGCGCATCTGTTTCAACAATGGCCATGGCGGCAACATCACGGCGCTGAAAATGGCGGCCCAGGACCTGGCGCTCGAATTCGGCCTGCCGATCGTCGCCGCGACCTACTGTGTCGAGGCCATGAAGGAATTCGGCGAGATCCTGGAAGACCAGACCTTCGTAATGCATGGCGGCGAGGCGGAGACCTCGATGTTACTGGCGATGTCGCCGGAGCTGGTCGATCAATCGGATTTGGCGTCGGTTGCCGTGCCCGTTCCCGGCGGCGGCATGGCCAAGCCCGACGCCGCCGCGTACCGCTGGCACAGTTTCGCCGCACGCACGCCAAATGGCGTGATCGGCAACCCAACGCGTGCCACCGCCGATAAAGGCGAACGTCTTTTGGCAGCGTCGGCGACAAGCCTGGCGGCGATGCTGACCGATGCAAATATCTGGGCGGCGAGCCCGGACGTTCGTTTGGCAGAGACCGGTGGTGTCGCCTTGGCCAAGCCGACCGACTGAGCACTATTCACCGGGACACCTTTCGACCATGACCGTCGACGACAGGTCCGTACTTTGGCATGTCGGCCAGAGCCTGCGGCTCGGCACGCCGCTCGCGTTCTCTCATCTCGCGGTCATGGGCATGACTGCGACCGACATCCTGATGATGGGCTGGCTGGGTGCCGACGCACTGGCCGCCGGTGCGCTCGCCGGCCACACCATTGGTATTCTGTTTCTCATCGTGCACGGCATCAGCGGCGCCGCCGCGCCGTTGATGGCAAGGGCATTGGGCGGCGCCGACCGGGCCGCGGCGCACGTCCTGCTGCGCGACGGCCTGTGGCTCGGCGTGGGGCTTGGCGCCGCCGCGGGCCTGGCGCTGTGGCCGATCGGTCTGTATCTGGGCTGGCTCGGACAACCCGACACCATTGCTCTGCCCGCGCAAGCCTACGCCCGGATCGCCTTGTTCAACATCCCCGTGGCCATTGTGTTTTCGGCGTTGCGCAGCTATGCGGCGGTGTTCGGCCGTCCCAACCTCGGGCTCTTCGTGATCGTGTTGGGGCTGATCGTCAACGCCGCCGGCAACTATGCCTTGATGTTTGGCCATTTCGGCCTGCCCCGGCTTGAACTGCGTGGCGCCGCGATTTCCACGATCGTGACAGAAGTCTTCATGGTTGTGGTCATCGTGCTGATCCTTCGTCAAATTCCCGACCTTCGCGCCATAGTATTGAGATCATATTGGCCGGGCCGCGTCGGCGTCAGCGAAATCCTGCGGCTCGGCTTGCCGATCGGCGTGATGAATTTCGGCGAAATCGGGGTGTTTCAAGCTGCCACTTTTGCCATCGCCTTGTTCGGCGCGGCCCAGGTCGCCGGTCACGCGGTCGCCATGGAATGCGCCGGCGTCGCCTTCGCCGTGCCCTTGGCGCTGCGCCAAGCGGCGGAGATTCGCATCGGCTACTACGCCGGTGCCGGCGACGGCGCGGCGCTCCGCCGGGCGGCGCGGGCGATCATCCTTGCCGGCGCCATCGCCGGGGTGCTGCAGGCGATCCTGTTTTGGAGCGGCCGGGACTTGATCGCCGGCCTGTTTCTCGACCCAGGCAGCAGCCAAAATGAAGCCGCCTTTGCTGCGGCCGTTAGCATGCTGCTCGCGATCGCCGCCTTTCAAATCGCCGACGGCCCGCAACAGGTTTTCAACGGCGTCCTGCGTGGCCTGAAGGATACGCGCTGGCCCATGATCATCCTGTTGGCCGGCAACTGGCTGATCGGCGCGCCGCTCGGCCTGTTTCTGGCGTTCGTGGCCGGTCTCCAGGGCGTCGGCATGTGGATCGGGCTCGCCACCGGCATCGCCCTGACCGCCGCGGCATTGGGAATGCGGCTCCGAAGACACCGCGAGTTTTGAACCAGATCTAGACATCGCCTCCCGGCCACATGATAAAGGTCGGACAAAATTCAAAGGAGATTACACAGTGCGCTGTGAAGTCGTGGCCATCGGCACGGAGCTATTGCTCGGCCAAATCGTCGATACCAACTCGTCGTGGATCGGTGAGCATTTGGCGCTCGCCGGCATCGATTCCCACTTTCAGGTCAAGGTCGGCGATAATTTCGACCGCATGGACGCCTGCATCCGGCACGCCTTAGCCCGCAGCGACGCGGTGATTTGCTGCGGCGGGCTCGGGCCGACGCAAGACGACATCACCCGCGAGGTCATCGCCCACATCATGGGCGTGGAGATGATCCGCGACGAGGCCATCGTCGACCGCATCAGACAAATGTTCGAATCCCGCGGTCGGGTCATGACCGACAACAACCGGCGACAGGCCGACGTGCCGGTCGGCGCCCAATTGATTGCCCAAATGCCGGGCACCGCGCCCGGCTTGGTTTGTCCGGTCGGCGACAAAGTCATCTACGCCGTGCCTGGTGTGCCCTACGAAATGCGCACCATGATGGAAGGCACCATCTTGGCTGACCTGCAACGCCGATCCGGCCAGACCGCGGCCATCCGCAGCCGGGTCCTGCGCACCTGGGGCCATAGCGAATCTGGCCTCGCCGAAATCCTGGCCGACCGCATCACCGAACTTGACGCGATCGGCAACCCGACCCTGGCTTTTCAGGCCAGCGGCATCGAAGGCCTCAAGGTCAGGATCACCGCAAAATCCGAAGACGCGGCGAAGGCGGAAAAAATCCTGGCCGAGGAAGAGCAACGCATTCGCGGTCTATTGGACGACGTGATTTTTGGCATCGACGACGAAACCATGGAATCCGTGGTCATCGACCGGCTGAAAGACCGTGGCCTCACCCTGGCGGTCGCCGAAGCCGTGACCGGCGGCATTCTGTCGACGCGGCTCACGGAAATCGATCCTGCCATGTCGGTCTTCCGTGGCGCGAGGATCGCGCACCATACCGACGATTCGGGCGATGCTGCGGAACTGGCTAAGGCCGCGGCCGCCCAAGTCCGCCGTGATTTCGGTACCGATGTCGGCATCGCCGCGGTGCACCCAGCCAAATCGGAAGGTCACGGGCCGGGCACGGTTTTCTCCAGCGTAGCCCTCGCCGATCAGACCTACGAAACGACGATGGCGCTGCCCGGCGACCTTCGCCGGCTGCGTGCCTTCACGGTCATCAGTCTGATGAATTTCTTGCGCCAGACCCTGGACGGGGCACCGCATCGAAAGCGACGCTCATTCTGAAATCCGCCGCCTTGAACGGCAGGATGCGGTGATAGAAGTACGACGGAAACAGCACCAGCAAGCCCTCTTGCGGCCGGATTCGGGTCACCGCCGGTTCAAAGCGATGGCGGATATGCACCGGCGGCCGGCAGAACTCAATCCATCCGGCTTGCTCCGGATCATCGGCTCCAACACCGTCGGGCACATGCGCGTAATAGACGCCACTCAGCCAGGCCGGCGGATGGATATGGCTGGATTCGCCGACCGCGATCTCACGCATGACGGTGCCCCAGGCGACCAGGTCCCAGGCCGCGGGACGGCTTGCCACGAACGGGTGGCCCGGGTCGTCGTCCAAGTCTTTGACATAGGCAGCGACGGCATCGTCAATCACGCCGCGATAGCTCTGAAGGGCGCCTTGCGGATCGATCATCAGGTCAGCGGTCTGCCGGCCCATGTCGTTGCCCGGCTCCGACAGACGATCGGGCGCCGCGCTGACGCTGTCGAAGAGAGCGGCATTGAAGGCCGTCAGGGTTGCGTAGCCCGGCGGCGGGTCGATGACCCGAGATCGCATAAACCGATCAACATCCAGCAATTGCCGCGCGGCCGTCTCCTGGCCGGCTTCCATCAGGGCAATGGCCTTAAACGACAGTGCCGTGCGATTGGCCGGGTCAAGGGCAAGCGCCGCGTCGCAGGCGCCGACGGCACCGGCAGCATCGCCCAGGTCGAACAACACCGTGGCGAGATTGATATGAGCGGTCACGTCGCTTGGCGCATGCCTGATGGCCTGGCGCAGTTCCCGTGCCGCTTCGGCCAGTTGCCCTCGTTTTTGTAAGACCAGCGCCAAGTTACTGCGAGCCGGGGCGAAACCGGAATCGAGCGCTAGCGCCTGGCGATAAGCTTGTTCGGCTTCGCCCAACTGATCGGTATCCTGAAACGAATTGCCCATGTTGAAATGCGCGCTCGCCAAGCGGCCGTCCAGCTGCAACGCCCGTTGAAACGCCGCCCGTGCTTCCCGGTGATGGGTCTGCTTGGCCAAGGCCCGGCCGAGCCCGTCGTGCAGGGCGGCTTGGTCCGGCATCAGCGTCAAGGCCTTCCGATAAGCGGCCTCGGCTTCGTCGGGACGGTCGATCTGCTCGCAAATGGCCCCAAGATTGGCATAGGCACCCGGGTTGCCTGGTGCCAATTCAATGGCTTGGCGCACCGCGGTCGCGGCGGCGGCGAGATTGCCTTGCGCCTGCAGCACGTTGCCCAGGTTCAGATGGGCCGGCGCGGCATCGGGATGCATCTCGGTGACCCGGCGCAAAAGCGTTTCGGCCAGCGCCAGATCACCGAGTTGAAAGGCCGTGAAAGCCGCCGGCATCAGCGGTTCGCCGCTCGCCATCGGCAGCGCGGCCAGTGCGCGCAACTGGCCCAACGCGTTTACGCGATCACCACGGTCGGCCGCGGCCTTGGCTTGACGAAGGATGCTGTCCGGATCGGTCATGCGGCGATGTTATCCAGCGCGCCGGCAAAATCCACAAGCGAAAAGCTAATTCCCGGCCAATCGTCTGCCGCGAATGTCGTTTGCGGGCGATTGCCGGTGCCAATGGTCGCGCAGAATGATACTTGTTGGAGCGTTGGTATGACTTCGAAGTCGGAAAGGGTAATGGAACCGTCATGAAATCCCATGTCCAAGTGGCCGTGATCGGCGGCGGCGTCGTCGGTTGCAGCGTTCTCTATCATCTCACCAAACTGGGTTGGCGGGATGTGCTGCTTATCGAACGCGCCGAACTGACGGCGGGCTCGACTTGGCATGCCGCCGGCGGCTTCCATACCTTGAACGCCGATCCCAACATCGCCGCCCTGCAGGGCTACACCATCAAGCTCTATCGGGAATTGGAAGAAATCAGCGATCAATCCTGCGGCCTGCATCACGTCGGCGGCCTGACCCTGGCGACGACACCGGAACGCATGGATTTTCTGCTGACCGAACGCGCGCGCCATCGCCATATGGGCCTGGATACCGAAATTGTCGGGCCGGCGGAGATCCCGGCGATCAGCCCGATTATCAATACTGAAGGCGTACTTGGTGCGCTCTACGATCCGTTGGACGGCCACCTCGACCCGTCCGGCACGACCCATGCCTATGCCCGCGCCGCCCGCAACCAAGGCGCCGAAATTTCCCTGCGCAACCGCGTGTTGGAGCTCAACCAGCAGAGCGACGGCGGCTGGGAGGTGGTTACCGAGCAAGGCACGGTCACTGCCGAGTATGTCGTCAATGCCGCCGGGCTCTGGGCCCGCGAAGTTGGCGAAATGGCCGGTGTTTACCTGCCGCTCCACCCCATGGAACACCAATATCTGGTGACCGACGACATCGCGGAAGTCTACGAACGCGACCGGGAGCTGCCGCACGTAATGGACCCGGAGGGAGAAAGCTATCTCCGCCAGGAAGGCCGCGGCCTGGTCATCGGCCTCTACGAACAGGCCTGCGAGCCCTGGGCCGTCGACGGCACGTCCTGGGATTTCGGCCAGGAACTGTTGCCGGACAAACTCGACCGTATCGTCGACAGCTTGGACGTCGCGTACAAACGGTATCCGTGTTTACAGGACGCCGGCATCAAGCGGGTGATCAACGGGCCGTTCACTTTTGCACCGGACGGCAATCCCCTGGTCGGACCGGTGCCGGGCCCGAAGAACTACTGGGCCGCCTGCGCGGTCATGGCAGGCTTCAGCCAAGGCGGCGGCGTCGGCTTGACCGTGGCCGAATGGATGATCGAAGGCGAGCCTTCCCACGACGTCTTTGCGATGGACGTATCACGGTTCGGCGACTATTGCACGCGGCCTTATACCCGGATCAAGGTCACCGAAAACTACCAGCGCCGGTTCGCGGTGTCTTATCCCAACGAAGAACTGCCGGCGGCCCGGCCGCTCGACACGACGCCGGCCTACAGCGCCTGGGCGGCCCGCGGCGCAGTGTTCGGATCCGCCTACGGCATGGAACATGTGAACTACTTCGCGCCCGAGGGCGAGCCGAGGTTGGAGACCCCGTCGTTTCGCCGGTCCAATGCCTTCGCGCCGACGGCTGCGGAATGCCGCGCCGTCCGCACCGCCGTCGGCATCAACGAGATCCACAATTTCGGCAAGTACGAAATCACCGGGCCGGACGCCGAACAATGGCTCAACACCATCATGGCCAACCGCATGCCGGCAGAGGGCCGCATCACCTTAACGCCGATGCTGAGCCCGAACGGCCGCCTGATCGGCGATTTCACGGTTGCCAAACTTGGGCCCGAACACTTTCAAGCGACCGCGTCATTTGCCGCCCAAGGCTATCACATGCGCTGGTTCGATGCGCATTTGCCGGACACCGGCGTCGCCATCGAGAACACCTCATTGGCAAGAATCGGCTTTCAGATCGCCGGGCCGAAAGCCCGCGACTTGCTCGGCCGCGTGACCCGGGCCGACCTCTCCACGGCGGCCTTCCCGTTCCTCGCCGTGCGTGACATCGAAGTCGGGCTGGTGCCGGCCCGGGTCTGCCGGATCAGCTATACCGGCGACCTTGGCTACGAAATCTATGTCGCTGCCCAGCATCAGATGGCATTGTTCGAAACCTTGATGACGGCCGGCGCCGACCTTGGGCTGACACCGTTCGGCATGCGGGCAATGATGTCGCTCAGGCTGGAAAAATCGTTCGGATCCTGGATGCGGGAATACAAACCCGATTACACAGCCGCGGAAACCGGCCTCGACCGGTTCATCTCGTTTAAGAAAAACCAGTTCATCGGCCGCGACGCCGCATTGCGCCAAAAAGAAACGCCACCGGACCGGCGGCTCGTCACCCTAGTCGTCGATGCCGACGACGCCGACGTCTTTGCCGACGAACCGATCTGGAAAGACGACCGGGTCGTCGGCTTCGTGACGTCGGGCGGCTATGCGCACTTCGTCGAAAAATCGGTCGCGTTGGGCTTCGTGCCGACGGAGATGATCGCCGAGGGCGAGACCTTCGAGATCGAAATCCTCGGCCAAAAGCGGCCGGCGACCCTGATCACCGAACCGCTGCTCGACCCCAAGGGCGAGCGGCTGCGGGCTTAGACCGGACACGGTATGCTTTCGCCCGAACTGCTGCCGGCCGTAGCCCACGATTTGACAGGCCTTCGAGACGTTGCTCAGTTCCTGCGGCAATTCTAGAAGGTTCAGCTTGCGACGTACTGCTTTGTCTTTCGTGGTCATGTTGTTCTCCTGATCGTGTGGCTTGTATGTGTTGAACAAATTCAGTGCCGCCGCAAAGCTAACAAAGGGCTCGGGCTGTCAGCGCGGTGCGTCCGGAGTTGGACCGTCAGTGGGCGTTCGTTCGTAGAAGCACCTCCCTGAAACGGTCGTTCTCGGCGTCTACCAAAACCCTGTTCAAAAAGCCCGGTCGATTGACGCCGCTCCAAGCACTGCTATTCTTGTTGTGCTTGTCGTGCATCTCGAAGACAGGACCGGTCCAACTTACCTCCGCCTTACCGTGAGTCACGCCGGAAACTGCTTCCGGAATGTTAGGAATCAAGGCACTTCAAAAGGCTTGTGTAACCGGAGGTCTGGACTTTGGGAGCCTGATATTCAGGAAAGCATCCAGGCTTTGCACCAGGAACTCATTGAGATTTTGCGGCGCAAAAGCAGTTCGCCGCCGCTGCCACCAAGCAAAAGGAAAAATCATGCGAAAACTGGGAATACAATTTTCAACGCTGTGTTCGCTGACAGCGGCAGCACTACTTTCTACCGGCGGCCCGGCGTTTGCCGGTGGCGTGATCGTACACGACGCAGAATACTACGTTCTCCAGGCGCAGCACGGCGATGTCTGGGCGGCCGAGGACAAGGGGTTGAAGGAGCGGCTCGCAGCGCTGCGCGAGAAGTTTGGCGCGCCGCCCAATATCATCCACATCATGATGGATGACCTGGCCGTTGGCGAAGTCGGTATTCCCGCGCTTCAAACGGTACGTGGGTTTTCGACCCCCAGTCTCAATCAGCTGGCCAGCGAAGGTATCAACTTCATGCGGATGTACACCGAGATCGCGTGTACCCAAAGCCGATCCGCCGCCATGACGGGGCGTATGCCGACCAGGAACGGCATGTACAACGTCGGCTTCCCGTACGAATACGGCGGGTTGGCCAAAGACGAAGTCACCCTGGGTGAAGTGCTTAGTGCGGCCGGTTATGCAACTGCGTTCTATGGCAAATGGCATCTAGGTGATGTCGAAGAAAGTTACGCCACCAACCAGGGCTTCGATGAAGCTTTGTGGACACCGTATAATCAGGTGACGAGCATGTACCTTCCGGCGGCCGAAATTGTCGGTGCAATTTCGCCGACAGCATTTTACCCTGAGATTTATCCAAACGACCCCTACGACATGGACAAGGGCTGGCGTCCCAAGGGTACCGTGTGGCACCTGGAGGGGACAAAGGGCGGAGAAGTCAGGGAGTTTCTTCCCCCGACAGACGTCAAGAACTGGTACGCAGCGATGGAACAAGAAGAATCGCGAACCATGGCGTTTATCGAGAAAAACGCCGCCGCGAAGAAACCGTTCTATGTTTCATTTTGGCCCAGCATAACCGCCTTTTCACCCTTCCCGGAAAGGAAAACCCTATCGGGCGGACTCCTCCAGGAAGCGCTGGCGAGGTTTGATCCGTTTATCGGCGGGCTGATGGATCGGCTAAAGGCGCTGGGCATCGCCGAAAATACCCTGGTTGTCTTCATGGGGGACAACGGCCCGATGACCCATAACGGTCCTCCGGGCATGCTTGAAGTGCTCTATCGTGGTGGAAAAGGCGACTATCTTGAAGGCGGTGTGCGGGTTTCCGCCATGGCATGGTGGCCAGGAATGATCGAACCGGGTCAGACCGTTGGGGATATCGTTCACATCACCGACCTGTTCACCACATTCGCCAGTATTGGTGGCGCGACCGATAACATTCCAACCGATCGCATCATCGACGGGATCGACCAGACAGCGCTGTTTTTGAACGGTGATTCCCACAGCCGCCGCGACTATGTTCATATCTATACTGGGGAAATCTATGCGGCGACGGTCAAAGGCCGGTTCAAGCGCCATTGGGTGGGCGAAAAGCCGGGACTCAGTGGTGCATCTTTCTACGACCTCTACAACGACACGCGGGAAGTACAAGGCAAGATGCTCCCCATGTTCCCGACCAAGGGGATGTTCAATACCATGCGAGCGCGTCATGAGATCTGGATCGAAAAATACCCCAATGTCGATGAAGCATCGGGCTTTCCGCTTACCGGCATCGCAAACGCACGGCCGGAAACGATTGCGGCTTCCAAGCCTCGCGTTGCCCGGGAGGCACTTCCGTTCGACGTCGAGGCGGTCATGAAGCGTTCCAGAAAATTCGAGAACTTTGAAGCCAATTGGGGCATCAAGTAGCAACATCATGGGGTCGCACAATATCCATTTGTGCGACCCCAAAACTCGCAGCTGCAATGTACAGGGGGCAATTTCCGGACGACGAGGCGAAGATCCGGTCTTTGATGGCATTGAACAAAGCCCTCCGTGACCTTGGCCGCGACTATACGGACGTCTTAGTAACACTCGACGACGGGCCGGATGGGTTTGGCCGCGGCCGGCGACAACTTGGTCTTTGTCGGCTTCGGCTCTTGTGCCGCGTTTTAGCTTTTGCCGACAACGACACAATCCAGCTCTACAATACCCAGAATTTCCGCACCGGCATCGGTGCGTCCGTTGTAACCAGCAATGGACGTTACCTCCCATCTTCTGCAAATGAGATTTGCTCGCACTTGTAGCTCCCTAAAACGGTCGTTTCCTGCGTCTTCCAAAACCCTGATCGAAACCCCGGTCGATTCACGCTGCTCCAAGCATCGCTAATCTCGTGGGGCTTGTCGGCTAAAGTCGGCTATGACTTTGATTGCCGACAGTTCAGGCATCTGTCGATTCTGACGCGATGTGCCACTTGCGGACATCAATGCGACATATTTGCCATAGTTGTTCACACCCTTCGCAGATGCCAAGGTAGGACAGCTGCCATCGATCTTAGGCTTCTCCGTAATTCGAGACATTGGGTTGTCACTTAAATGGCTGTTTGAATAGAGTACGATAACTTTAATATGCTCTCCGGATCTTTTCCCAATGGCCGACGCCAAAACTCTTCACAATAACGCCCTAGTCGTCGACAGCCTTGTCTACCACGCTGACGGCTGGACCGGCGACCTTAAGGCCGGAGCCATCGACGCCATCGCCGTCACCGCCTGCCATTTCGAGTGCGATTTCGAGCAGGCCTGCCAGGAGGTCGCTCGCTGGCAGGAGCGCTTTATGGCGCCGGACAGCGAGTGGGTGCAGATCGAGACCGTCACTGATTTCGACATTGCCCGAGCCGCCGGCAAGGTTGGTGCGGTGCTGGGGTGGCAGAACACGCGTCCCATCGCCGACCGCATCGACCGCCTGCACCTGTTCTATAAGCTGGGCCTGCGCATCATGCAGCTCACATATAACTACCGTAACATGCTGGGAGACGGCTGCCTGGAGCCGGAAGGCGCCGGGCTCACCACATACGGCCGCGACGTCGTCACAGAGATGAACCGCCTCGGCATCGCCATCGACCTCAGCCATGTCGGCTATCGCACATCGATGGACGCGATCGAGGTCAGTGAGAAACCCTGCCTGATCACCCACGCTAACGCTCACGCGCTCAGCCCG